>Ga0228535_1000124_pt1 | contig 242756 bp, 201 predicted proteins | sample SJ1metagenome_FD_168457 | JGI IMG/M metagenome (GOLD analysis project Ga0228535, IMG submission 168457) | Enriched culture of PCE-dechlorinating microbial communities from Ithaca, New York, USA - SJ1 | ecosystem: Engineered > Modeled > Simulated communities (microbial... > Unclassified...
ACACCATCACGACAGTCCGGCAGAGCCGTGATCTGACTCAGCAAACTCAAGAAGCTTTCAAGGAAAATATGGAGATAGCAGGTAAAATAGGTCAACTGGTGGATGAGATTGCTGCCGCCTCAAGCGAACAGGCCCAGGGAATCGGCCAGATCGGCAAGGCCGTAGCCGAGATGGATAAGGTTGTGCAGCAGTCGGCGGCCAATGCCGAGGAATCTGCTTCCGCCTCGGAAGAAATGAACGCTCAGGCCGAACAGATGAAAGATTATGTGAGCAAGCTCGTTATGGTAATCGACGGGAAGCATAATGGCAATGGCGTACAAAAACCATATAAAAATAGAGAACAGCAGTTGAAACGAGCGGTAAAGAAAGAAAGAATCGCGATTCCCTCAAAGCAGGCCGACAGGAATAATGTTGCAAAAAAGAAAAAAAATATTAGGCCGGATCAAGTCATTCCTCTGGAAAATGATGAATTTAAGGATTTCTGATCTGATGACGCAAGCGGCGAAGACTGGTCCCCCCCTTTTTTCTTTACCTCTCTTCGCCGTCCGTCATCTTTAACAATACAAGCAAAACATTTGTTATAAAAAAGGAGACGAAAATAATGGAAGCAGAAGCTACTAAAATTATGGATCAGAATGTTGATAATACGGCTGATCGCGAAGGCAAATACCTGACATTCTCTCTGGCAGATGAGGAATATGGAATTAGAATACTTAAGGTAAAGGAAATCATCGGGATAATGGCAATTACTTCGATTCCGCAGACACCGGGATATCTCAAAGGCGTGATTAATTTGCGGGGGAAAGTCATTCCCGTTATTGATTTGCGTTTGAAGTTCGGCATGGAAGCAACGGCGTATACGGAAAGGACTTGTATTATCGTTGTCGAGATCAGTGACAGAAACAGAAAAATCCAGATGGGCATCATCGTTGATTCCGTTTCCGAGGTACTTAATGTCAAGCAGGGAGAAATTGCAGATACACCAACTTTCGGTGCCAAGATGGATACGGATTATATTCTGGGGATGGCCAAGATGGGTGGAGGTGTCAAGATTCTGCTTGATATCGACCGTGTGCTTAGCGATCGGAACTTTCAGGATGTTGCCAACGCGTTATAATTAATATCATAATAATTAAATAAATCAGAGAGGTCTGAAAGGAAAAGAAAATGAAGAATATGAAGTTGAGTGTAAAATTAATCGGGTCATTTATTCTTGTATCCATAATTACGTTATTTGTCGGCATCATTGGCATTTATAAAATTAACGTCATTAATCAAGGCGGAACGGCGATGTATGAAGAAAATACCAAACCACTTGTGGATATCGCCAACGTGGCTGTAGGCTTTCAGAGCATGCGTAATGTAGTGCGCGATGCTTTTATCCAGAAATTCGTTTATAACAAGGATATCGGAGAACATATCAAAAATATAAAAGATTCGGATCAAAAAGGCCTGGCCTACCTGGCCAAAGTTGGCCAATCAATTCGGGAGGAAGGAATACGCAAGGAATTTGATGTTTTGAAATCATCCCTGGAACGGTATTTCCCCCAAAGAGATAAACTGATGGAATTGATCCAGGACAGCAAAAAGGATGAAGCAGTTGCTTTTATGCAGGGAGAGATCGCCCAACTAGGACTTAAGGTTGGAGAATCCATCGACAAAGTGGCCGAGTTGGAGATCAGGAAAGCCAGGGAAAAAGCTGATAACAATAATCAGAGTGCTAAAGGCGCCCTCTGGTTCATCTGTCTTGTTACTGTAATTGGTACTATTTTTGCAGTCGGGATTGGGATCTTTTTGTCCCTATCCATTACCCGCCCCATCAACCGGGTGGTTGCCGGTTTGACGGATGGTGCGGATCAGGTTGCTTCTGCTTCATCACAAGTTGCTTCATCGAGTCAGCATTTGGCTGAAGGGGCCTCCGAGCAGGCTTCATCACTCGAAGAAACATCTTCCTCCCTGGAGGAAATGTCATCTATGACCAAACAAAATGCCGATAATGCCGGACAAGCCAAAATTATGATGGGTGAAGCCGGGCACATAGTCGAGAAAGTCGGCGGGCATATGGGCGAAATGAGCAAAGCTATCATGGAAATTACAAAGACCAGTGAGGAGACCGGCAAGATAATCAAAACCATCGATGAGATCGCCTTCCAGACGAATCTTCTGGCACTCAATGCCGCGGTTGAGGCAGCCCGGGCAGGAGAAGCGGGAGCCGGTTTTGCGGTTGTTGCCGACGAAGTGCGGAATCTCGCCATGCGGGCGGCGGAAGCAGCGAAAAACACGAACAATCTCATTGAAAATACCATCAAGGCTGTGCAAAACGGCAATGAGCTGACTAAAATGACACAGGAGGCGTTTAAAGAGAATATTGCTATTGCCGGGAAGATCGGCCAGTTAATTGATGAAATTGCCACGGCGTCTCAGGAACAGTCCCACGGTATCTCCCAGGTAAACACAGCAGTTGCTGAAATGGACAAAGTAACTCAACAGACGGCAGCCAATGCCGAAGAATCAGCCAGTGCGGCTGAAGAGCTGAACGCTCAGGCCCAGCAAATGAAGAGTTATGTTGCGGAATTAAAAATTGTTGTCGGTGGTGCTAACGGCAGCAGCGGATATCAAGAGAAATCGCACCTGGAGTTGTCCGGTACGGACTGCCGGGAGCGAAAAAGAATCGCCTTGACCGTCGGCCGGAAATAAGGAACTTATTATATCTGACGGAATACTCTCGGAGCCGAGAAGGTTAAATTACAGAAGGTAAAAAGCTTTTGCCTACTGCGTCGTCAAAGAGGATCAGCGGTGGGAAAAAATCTTTGCTTTGACAGGTGAATCTGCGCTGAAAGTTCAGAACTCAAAAGGGAAAAAATTCCAAGCCTGTTACTCACGGGAGATGACCCCTCTGGCAGAAGGAAGTTTCAGGGATTTTCTATGAAAAAAAGTCGAAACATTTGAAGAACGAGTGAAATTTATAACCGTAAATATTCCCGGCGTCGTATTGGATATGGAAGTAAATATTGAAGAAATTTGCCAAAGTATCTTTCGGGAGTATGCGTAGGAATCGGCCAGGTAACCTGCGGATCTTATTATGTCCATACAGGGTAAAAAGTGAAAGATAAAAGTGTGATGAAAGATAACCCAAAAAGCTATTTATTTTACTATCCTGTAAATTTCCTTGAATTTAGCGTCGGAGGCGGTGCGCAGAAGTTCAAAAAGAACCATTTCCGTACTGGTCAAAAATGCGCCGGCTCTTTTCATGGCCGCAAGTCCCGTTGTGCAGTTTTCTTTTGTCCGGGATGATACGGCATCGGCCACAACATGAACGCTGTAACCGTTGTCGATCAGGTCAAGCGCCGTTTGATAGACGCAGACATGACATTCAATTCCCAGAAGAATGACTTTTCTCCGGCTGAAAGATTCCATTTTCTCCCGGAATTTGTCGTTTCCCCAGCAACTGAAACTTTCTTTGCCAAGAATTTCCGTATCCCCGAGTTCCCGGGCCAGCGTCGGTGTTGTTTTTCCTAACTTTTCCGGTATTTGTTCCGTAACGATCATCGGCAGATTGAATATTCCGGCACCTTTTACCACTTTGATGGTATTGGCGAGAAGATTTTCCTTGTTTTGCATTGCCCCGAAAAGATTGCCCTGAATATCGACGACTACAAGCACTGCTGCACTGCGACTGATCATTTTATTTTTCTCCCGCATTGTTTTTAATCGTGAGTTTATGTTTTTCCGGTAATCCGGCCTGATAAAGCGAGCTTACAATTTTTGCCCGGGGCAATGTCTTTTGTAAAAAGCGGCAGACATTGAGAAGCTTTTTCAGATGAATACCGGTGGAAATTCCCATCTCTTCAAACATAAAGACCATTTCTTCTGTTGCAACATTACCCGATGATTTCGGCGCGAAAGGACAACCGCCCAGGCCTGCTGCCGCCGCGTCGAAAGAACGAATGCCGATTTCATAGGCGCGTAACGTATTGGCCAGCGCGAGACCGCGCGTGTTGTGCAGATGTGCCCCGAAAGTAATTTCCGGGAAGCGTTTCCGGCAGGCGGTGAATTTCTCTTCAATCATACTGGGATTGCCGAAACCGACCGTATCGCACAGAATAATTTCTTGAATGCCGCAGGCGGCGGTTTTATCAACGGCCTTTAAAACGGCATCGGTTTTGATATTGCCTTCAAAAGGACAGCCGAAAACCGTGGCCAGGGCTACCTGTATCGTTATATCGGAATTACGGAGATAGTCCTTACAAATGCGTTTCAGTTCGTCAATGGACTGTGCCGGTGTCTGTCGTACATTGCAGCAATTGTGGGCTTTGCTGACCGAAAAGAAAAAGATAAACTTATGTATGCCGTTTAAGGCTGCATTTTCCGCTCCGCGGATATTGGGAACAAGTGCGGAAAAAACAACATCCCGTAAAGAACGAATACCTTTGATCATCTCGTTGATATCTTGGAATTGCGGAATTGCCCGGGGGGCGACGAAAGAACCTATTTGGATTTCCTTAATCCCGCAGGCGGCCAGCTTTTTGATGAATTGGATTTTTTTGTCTGTCGGCACAAAGAAATCCAGGTTTTGTAATCCGTCGCGTGGCCCGACTTCAATGATATTAACATTTTCCATTTTGCTGGAAGCCTCCCGATCGAGACTTTGTCGCAATTATTAAATGACAGTGCCACACAGCCTCGATTGGCGGGCAGTATAAGAACAAAAGAAAAAAATGTCAAATTAAAGAGCCGTTTAAAAAATATTCCGTAAGAAGCACATAATCTGTTCATTTCCGCCGCAGATAAACAATTTTGTAAACTCTATTGCCGGCGGGCAGCTTTGTGATCCGGCGATAGTCGTCAATCATAATCAAAGCTTACACTTTATTTGCCGGCGCATTTCAAAGATGGCACGTCTTTTGTCCTTATCTCCTTTCCAAGAGACATTAGCGAAAAACAAATATTTCAGAAAAAGGAGATAAGATTATGAAAGTAGAATTTAAAAATTTATGGAGTCTGTTTGTTGTTTTGTTCATTTTAGGAGGGGTTCTACCCTCCGCGCAGGCGGCGGAAGAAGACAAGGTAACCGGAGAAATTGCGGCCGGTGTTTTGAGTGCCTATATCTGGCGAGGCCAGGAATTAAGCCGCCACAGCATTGTTGTGCAACCGTCGGTGACGGTAGGTTACAAAGGCTTCAGCTTTAATGCCTGGGGCAACCTGGATACAAAACCTTATTCGGCCGCCCTCGCCAATTATTCCAGCAACCATACGGAAACCGATTTAACTCTTTCTTACACGAAGAAGCTGGGCATTGTACAGGCAGGCGGCGGTTATATTTATTACGCCTTAGGAGCGCCGTATTCCGGAGCGGCAGATCCGCTTGATTCTCAGGAAGTATTTCTGACGGTCGGGCTGGATACTATTCTGGCTCCGACATTAACCGTCTACAAGGAAATTGATCACTATCATCAATGGTATGCGCAGCTCGGCATTTCCCATACATTTGCGCTCCACGAAAAGGTCGGACTGAAACTGGCCGCAACGGCAAGCTATCTGAAAAGTGAAGACGAAGGAACATATGCACGGTACGACAGCAGCGCAACGGCAACGGCGGACAAGTACAGCAACTTCCATGACGGAACAATTTCGGTTTCTTTACCTGTGGCGCTGACCAAATCTCTAACCGTAACACCTTCGGTCACTTATGTCTTTCCGCTTTGCGATGACGCCAAATACGAAATGAAGGGACGTGGTTTGCAAGGGGCGGACAGTGCCGCCGATAGAAGCAGTTCTTTTCTTTACGGCGGTGTTACTTTAAGTTTTGCTTTTTAAAAAACAGAAGTTTGCTTGGAAATTTTTCCCATCGATGATAAAGATATAAAAGGATAGTATGTAATTCCGGAAAGACGGTTGATCGGATTGTCGCCGTCTTTCCGGAAAAACCTTTTAATGTCGGGAATGCCGATGGACGGATTAAAATTTTTTCATCAACTGATCATCATTCTTGGCTTTTCCATTCCCGTTATTTACGTCTTTAATAAAATCAAGCTGCCTTCCATTATTGGTTTTCTTATTACCGGCATTATCATCGGGCCTTTCGGTTTGCGGCTGATCGATGATACGGCCGGGATTCAGCTTTTAGCGGAAATCGGCGTCGCCTTCCTGCTTTTCACCATCGGCATCGAAATGCGCTTTACCCGCTTTTTGAAAAATCTGTCGGAACTTCTGCTGACGGGCGGTCTCCAGATACTGTGCACATTTATTGCTGGTATGTTGATCGGGCTGGCGATGCAGTTGAACATCAATCAGGCGGTTTTCATCGGTTTTATCCTTGCCCATAGTTCTTCCGCCCTTGTTTTGAAGATACTTAAGGACCGGAGGGACGAAGATTCGCCGCAGGGCAGAACATCGGTCGGCATAATATTGCTTCAGGATGTGATGGTCGTGCCGATGATGCTGCTTATTCCGTTTCTGGCCGGCGGCAGCGGACCCGGTGCACCGATTATTATCTGGAAGCTTGTCAAATCCGCTTTGATTATTGCCGTTATTCTGGCGGCGGCCCGCTATATCGTTCCTTTTGTACTGGAAAAACTGGTCAGCATGAACATGCGCGATATATCGCTGATTGCTTCTCTGGTCATCACAATGGGCATTGCCTGGATTACGGAATCGCTGGGATTGTCGCTGGCCATTGGCGCATTTCTTGCCGGGATTGCTCTGTCCGATACTGATTTTACCCACCAGATCATCAGCGACATCAATCCTTTTCGCGATGTGTTTCTGTCGGTATTTTTCGTCTCTTTCGGCATGATTCTCAATATTGATTTCCTGCGGGAAAACACCTGCTATATTCTTTTAGCGTCACTTATCATTATCTCAGTCAAGGCCGCCATTGTTTGGGGAATTATAAAATTCCTGAAGCAGCCCCTGCGCGCGGCGCTGCTTTCCGGCGTCCTGCTGTCGCAGATCGGGGAATTTTCCTTTGTTCTGGCCTCGCAGGGATTCAAAAACAACATTATTGACGTTAATATTTATCAGACATTTATCGGTGCCGCCGTTTTGACTTTTATTGTTACGCCTTTGCTGGTTTCCCTGGTTTATTATCTTCTCGCGCGAAAAATTAGTTCTGTTGCGACTCCCGAAATTAAACCGGATTCCTGTGTGGATATGTCCAATCACGTGATTATCTGCGGCATGGGGCTAAACGGCCGCAATCTCGTCAAGGTTCTGAAAAAAACCGCCATTAATTATGTGATCGTTGATCTGAATTATCAAAAAATTAAAAAATCAAAAAGTAAAGGCGATAAAAATACGATCTGGGGCGATGCCTCGAATGTGGAAATACTGCGGCGGGCCAACGTTGCGGCTGCGCGCGTAATAGTGATCGCCATTTCCGACCGGTTTCTGACGAAAAGCTGTCTGTCCCAAGCCAAGGCGCTGAATCCCCGACTGCACGTAATTGTCCGGACAAAGTATGTTGCCGATATTGAAGATCTGCTGGCTTTGGGAGCAGACGATGTTATTCCCGAGGAATTTGAAACATCCATCCAAATTTTCAGCAGAGTCTTAAGAATGTTTCATGTTCCCAACAGCATTATTCTTACCGAAGGCAACATTATCCGCAATAAGTCTTATGGTGTTTTCCGGGAGGTGCGTTATACCCGGGAAGCATTTGACCAGATCAATCAGATTCTGGCGCAGGGGACCATTGAAACATATTTTGTCGGTGAAAATAATGAGATTATCGGCAAAAGCATCCGTGATATAAATCTCAAAGCCCAGTCGGGAGCGATGATCATTAACATTATCCGCAGCAACCAAACGATTACCAATCCGCCCAGTGATTTCATCTTCCGGGCGGGCGATCAAATAATTCTTTTCGGCAGTCATCAGGCAATTGATACGGCGCTTGTTATACTGGGAGGTAAAGAAGGAAACGGTATGGAATAGCTGCCTTCCAACTCGTACTGAAAACTTCCGCTGCCGGTGATGATTTTAACCGCATTCCGGATAAGTTCCGCTATCTTTTAATCCTTTTGGCTATTTTGTTTATTTCGCGCAAGAGCCGCGTGATTTCATGCTGGTCTTTCAAATAGAATTTAGCCCTGCTGCCGGATTTTCCTCCTATCTGGACGGTAAAAATATTTTCATCGTCCAGCCGAAACACGTCCTCATCCGTTTCATCATCACCGGCAAAAAAACCCTTTGGACAAGCCGCCTGCCGCATCAGAATTTTCAGGGCGATTCCCTTGTCCGGTGCGTTTTCCGGAATAAGGTTTTCGATACATTTGCCGCTGACCCGCCGGGGTCTGGGAACCAGCTTGTGTATGGCGCGAAGGATCGAGGCATGGGCAACTTCAATATTATCTGCATAGCGATAGTGAATAGACAGCGTCGTACCCTTGTTTTCGATGGAAATCCCATGCCTGTCGTTAAACGGCAGCAGCAAGGTCAATTGATCCTGCCAGCTGTCAGCCGTGCGGCTGAATTCTTTTTCCCGCATCCTCCATTCCGCAAGTCCCTCCGCCCCGTGGTTGCCGATAAGGTAGCGGGGACTAATGCCAAGATGAGACCGGGCATCATCACAAGACCGGCCGGTTATAACGGCAACATTCATCGACTTGTTCAGAATGGCGAGCTCTTTCCGAACCGCCTCCGGAATGCCGATGTTGCCGGGATCGGGTACTATGGGTGCCAGTGTTCCGTCCAGATCAAAAGCAAAAAGTGTTGCGCGGTCAACAAAACATTCCATGGAGGCAAGGGCACTGTCTTTAAAGAGATAAATCATGTTTTACCAACGATCATGGCGAAATGCCGATTTTGGCGGCCAGTTTTTCGCGCTGTCGGATCCGGGCGGCATCGAGCAGCATCCGGGCGGCCCATCTGTAAACGTTAAAGTCGCGAACCAGTGAGCGCATACTGCGCATTCGTGCCTGCTGCTCGAATTCAGGCATGGTAATGGCCTGATAGAGCGCTTCGGCCGTCTGTTCAATATGGTAAGGGTTGACGATCAATGCTTCGTACAACTCGTGGGCGGCGCCGGTAAACCGGCTGAGCAGCAGAACGCCTTTTTCGTCGTCGCGGGCCGCCACAAATTCTTTGGCCACCAGGTTCATGCCGTCATGCAGACTGGTGACCATGCAGATATCGGCGGCGCGATAGTAGCGGTTGACGTCTTCCGGTTCATGGTGCTCGATTTTAAGATGTACGGGCAGATAAGATTCGTGGGAAAACCTTTTATTGATCCTTGCGGCCAAGTCCCGGACACGAGTGTCGAATGTTTGGTATTCTTCCAGGGCGGAGCGTGAAGGGGCGGCAATCTGGACAAAACAAAACCGTCCGATCATATGGGGGTAGTTCTCCAGAAGGTATTCGACGGCCCGCAGACGTTCCAGAATTCCTTTTGTATAATCCATTCTATCCACACCCAATCCGATCAGACAATCCTCTCCGATTTTCAGTAATTGCCGAATTTCCTTGCGGCATTCGGCAATCGCAGGCTGACTTTCCTGCCACGGCGTCGGCCATTGAATGGAAATGGGATAAGCCTCCACCAGAGTCAGATTGCCGCTGTGGAAGATTGTCGATGAGGCATGGTCGATCCGCGTCTCCATATGTCGATCTACGGTTTCTATGAAATTTTTGCAATGAAAAGGCGTGTGAAAGCCGAGAATGGTGCTTCCCAGCATTCCTTGCAGCAGCTCTTCCCGCCAGGGGCAGATGCCGAAAGATTCAGGATTGGGCCAGGGGATATGCCAGAAGGTGATGATGGTTGCCTTGGGTAATAATTTGCGGAGCATACCCGGCAGGAGCGCAAAGTGATAGTCCTGAACAAGCACGACGGGATCTTCCCTGTCCGTTTCTCTTACGACGGCCTCGGCGAAGCGCTGATTGATCGCCATATATTGATTCCAGTCACCGCTGCGGAAGATGGGGCGCACGTGCGCAATATGACAAAGCGGCCATAATCCTTCGTTGGCAAAACCATAATAATAACCTTTTTCTTCCTCCTGTGTAAGCCAGATGCGCCTGAGCGTATAATCCGGATGTTCCGGCGGAACGCGAACACGGTCCTTTTTATCCACGACTGCGCGATCTGCCGTACCACTGCCGTGAGCGATCCATATTCCCGAACAGGCTCTCAGAACCGGTTCCACGGCGGTTACAAGGCCGCTGGCCGGACGGTGAATTTCGATTCCTTCCTTCACGGCTACGTGAATATACGGTTCGCGATTGGATACGACAAGAATCTGTTCTCCCGTAAATTGCGTATAAAGCAGGTTGCGCAATGACTCGGGATTCCAGGAAAGAGTAACATCATCGGCAATTCTTTTTTCCGCATCGATTGTGCGCAGCAGGGCGCGCAGATCTCCCACCAGCGGCTGCAGCTCGGAGTTGGAATTTTTGGTAAAAGTCCTGATCATGCCTTCTCCGCGCAAGAGCGCACGGACGCCCGTCATCCAGCCGCGCCAGCTCAGATGAGCAACCAGCACTGTAATAAAAGAAGTAACGAGGCAGAGAACGGCAAAAAGCAGCAGGATATATTTGCGTGTATCCGCACTGCGGCGTTCCACATAGCTCATGTCGTGAACTAAAACAAGCGATCCGGAGGGAACGCCGTCTATGGAAACGGGATTGACGGCGACATGCACCAGGCCTCGGGGTAATTGCAGCAGCGACGGCGATTCATGGGCGGACGCATTCGGCAGGGAGCAGCCCAGCTTATCGGGGAACGTCGGGGTATGGTATAATATTTTACCCTGCTCCGTGCAGTAACCAATTGCAAAAAGGCGTTCGTCCTGAGTCGCCCGCGCAAGCAATGTGCGGATTTTAGTTTTGTTCCCCTGCTCCAGAAGTTCGGTAAGTGGTTCCTGCAGGGTGCGTGTGATAAGTTTTGAGCGGATATCCAGATCGCGGACGGACCAGCGCAGCGTCAGCTTGTCCATGAGCGGCACAACCGCATAAGCCAGCAGTGTCATGACCGCAACCAGAGGAATGACAAAGCGCAGCGCCAGCCGCAGGGAGCGGGAAGACCGTATTTTTTGAAGACTCATGACTTCCTCTTTCTTTTTCCTAAAATGCGCTGTCCCAGCGTTTGCTGAGGCGGATGGCGGAATTGATCAGACCGACCATACTGTAGGTCTGAACAAAGTTTCCCCAGAGATCACCGGTTCGCGGATCAACATGTTCGGACAAAAGACCATGAATGTTTCGCCGGGTCAGCAGGTTTTCGAACAGGCTGCGGGCCTCTTCCGTGCGGTTCAGCGCAACCAGGGCATATATGTACCAGAAAGTACAAACCACAAAAGCGTTTTCCGGGATGCCGAAGTCATCGGTTTCGATATAACGGTAAATGTAATCGCCGCGTTTCAGTTCACGCTCGATAGCTTCAACCGTTTGGGCGAAACGCGGATCGGAAGACGAAAGAAACCCCAGATCATGCAGAAGGAGAAGGCTGGCATCCAGCGAATCTCCAGCGAAATGGGCGGTGAAAGCCCGTTTCTTTTTATTCCAGGCCTCCCGGCAGATGGTGGCATGAATTTCATCCGCCCGGCTTCGCCAGTACAGAGATCGATCCGGAAGCTTCAGATGAACGGCAATCCGGGCAAGGCGGTCGCAGGCCGCCCAGCACATGATGCTTGAAAAAGTATGAATGCGTGTAGATGTTCGATTTTCCCACGGTCCGGCATCCGGCTGATCATGGCAGGCGATGGCCGCTTCGCCCAGAGGTTCCAGGCGCCGGAAAAGGGATTCGTCGCCACGATGCGCGAAGCGCCGGTCAAAGAAAATATGGGTGACGGCCAGAATGGCCGATCCGTAGACATCGTGCTGATGCTGATCGCAGGCCTGGTTGCCGATTCGCACAGGTCCCATTCCCCGGTAGCCGGGAAGACTTTTCAGCTCACATTCGTCAAGGCGTGCCCTGCCGTCTATTCCATAGACCGGCTGTATGCGGCCGTCCGGCCGTCCGGCCGCCACATTGATCAGATAACTTAAATATCGTTCCATGGAATTTGTCGTGCTGAGGCGGTTTAAGGCATTGACGACAAAATAAGAATCCCTGATCCAGCAGTAGCGGTAATCCCAATTACGTCCCGATCCCGGTGATTCGGGAAGGGAAGTGGTCATGGCGGCGATTATGGCGCCCGTATCTTCAAAAGTGTTAAGCTTCAGGGTTATTGCGGCCCTTATCACTTCATCCTGCCATTCGAAGGGAATGGAGAGGTTGCGGACCCAGTCATGCCAGCCGGCGATGGTTTCCTCGAGAAACCGGCGGGAAAGATCACCGATGGCGGCCGGAATCGTTTCATCCGGTCCCAGGATCAGGGTCACGGTATCTTCTAGAAAAAACGACGTTTCTTCCAGCAGCGCGGTTACCGATGCATCCGTTGTCAAACGCAAAATCCAGGCTGGTGCCACATAACGGATGTGATGGCTGCCGTGGGTGATGATGCAACCCTGGCTGCCGTATTCGCAAAGAGGACGAATGCGCACGCAGATGCGGGGTGTCCCGGAAATACGCCGGATCCGCCGGATTATCATCATCGGCATAAACATCCGGCCGTATTGATGAAAACGCGGAGCGAAATCAGTTACTTCCACAACACCGCCGTGCCTGTCCGTAAGACGGGTGACAAGGACGGCAGTATTGGCCAGATAAAATTGCTCCGCCGCCACCTGATCCGATAATTCGACGATGCAATAACCGGAGCCTTCACCATCGGGGTGTTCGCGCAGCAGTGAGCAGAAAGTCGGGTCGCCGTCGAAGCGCGGCAGGCAACACCAGACAATTTCGCCTTGGTCGTCAATCAGGGCGCCGATACGGCAGTTGCCGATCAAACCAAGATCCAGAGAATTTTTCATGATATGTCTCCAGTCCGAATAATTGTGCAATCACCGGCCGGTTAGCTGGCCGGGCGCGGCAAAGGAAAAGAAGCATTAACTGAGGAATGATGCACCAAAACAGCCGCGGAGCATCAATTAAGTCATTGCATTTTCTCCGCACGAGGCAAGCTCACTCCAGATGAGCGCTGCCGCCCCCATAACGGCGCCGTTTCCGGTTTTTATTTCGGAAAGCAGAAGCTTTACGGTACCGCGGTATGTCCGAAACAGAAAAGTGTCCAGATAGCGCCGGGTAGGTTCCAGTAATAAATCTCCGGCTTGGGACAATCCTCCCGCCAGGAATATGGCTTCGGGGCTGGTATGCGCCACGGCATCGGCCAGTTTTGATCCCAAAATGCGCGCAGTCCGGTCGAATGTTTCGAGGGCAATGGCATCACCGGCCAGGGCCATTTCGTAAATGCGTTTCGACGTCATCTGGCTGTATTTCAATGACCGCAGACCGCTTACAATATTCTGCCGGGCAAGCAATATCATTGCCGTCCTTCTTATGCCGTTTGCCGACACATAAGTTTCCAGGCAGCCGCGTTTTCCACAGCCGCATTGGCGGCCTTCGGGATCAACAACGACATGTCCCAGTTCTCCGGCAAAACCGCTGGCTCCGTGAAGCAGACTGCCGTTGGCTACTATACCGCTTCCCAGGCCGGTACCCAGAGTTATTACAATAAAGTGTTTCATCCCGCGGGCACCTCCGAAAATCATTTCACCGATCGCAGCGGCGCCCGCATCATTGGTGATGGAGACCGGGAGATTATAATGCCTCCGGAAAAGAGCGACGAGGTCAACGCTTTCTCCCCAGTTTAAATTTACGGCTTTCTCGATGGTTCCCCGGTAGTAGTTGGCATTAGGAGCGCCGATGCCGATGCCGATCAGACGATGACCGGGAGACAGTTTTTTTCTGGTGTTTTCGATGTGCTGGTGCAGCCGGATTACAAATGCTTCGGCAGGATTGTCGGCTTCCGTAGATATAACCGTGCCGCCTTGCACGACTCCCTTACGATTTACAAATCCGAAGGATGTTTTTGTGCCGCCGATATCGATACCAAGAACAAGATCATTCTGCATCGCAAACTCCGATTTTTTTTCATCAATAACACGGTGCGCGCTTATCCGGAGACAACTGTGTCGCCGACCACGCCGTTTAAGATTAATCTTCCGCACACGGCCGGAATTGAAAATAATAGTTTTTATCGCACTGTGAACTTTGGAATTGGACTGGTTGACGCATTAAGCAGACACATCCGGATGTGTCTTTCCCCAAACGACAAAACGGCTCGCGCCGTCTCTGCTTTTCGCAAGACCAGTACGGTATTACCGCATTACTGGAATAAGGAAAAGCAGAATTACTTAATCGGTTTTTGAATGTTCCTGCGTTTTATAGAATCCGGTCTGGAGGTACCCCTTGATCGGATTATGATGAAGTATAAGAAAAGCCGTCCGATATGTCAATACGGAAATTGTTTTGTCCGGCCGGATTAGAAATGTTCTGTATGTGTGATAACCGGATGATCCTTTTGCTGTGCTCGGTGCGATCAGGAGCGATGGCATTTGATGTTCGGCGACAGGGCGAATTGCGAAGCAGCCGTTTATTTGCCCAGGATTAAAGCAGCGAGGGAAAAATAGGTAAGGATGGTGCATATATCGGCCAGCGCCAGAGTCAAAGGTCCCGAAGCAACCCGCAGGTCAAGGCGGAGTTTATGCAGCAGAGATGGAACACTCACGCCGATAAGACAGGCAAGGAGTAACGAAATCAGGATGCCCGATCCGATGACTGTTCCCGCCGGAACATCGCTTCTCCAGATTACGGCAATACTGCCGACAATCAGGCCGCAGGCACAGGCCAGAAGTAATGTGCGCAGAAGTTCGCGTCTTAAAGATTTGATGTACCAGCCCTGCCGGCTGCTTTGGTGATGAATTGCATGAACAGTAATGGCCATGGTTTGCATGGATACGCTTTCCCCCAGCCCCAGCACCAGTGTCAGAAAGAAAGCGAGGATCAGACTTTCCGCCAAGGTAACCTGAAACAGGCCGACCAGCAGCGCGCAGATGGTTCCGCTCATAATGGTCGCCAGAAGCCAGGGAAAGCGATAGCGAAACGCCTGCCAGACGGATTTGGTCTTAAGTTCAGAAATTTGAACGCCCAGGGTGTCAAAAATACTATGGATTTGTTCTCTTTCTTCCATGTCGAACATCTCCTGGGTAAAGACACCGACGTCGATGACTCCCAGTATATGACCTTCGGTATTCACGACGGGGAAAGCCAGATATTTATGCAAAACAAAAAACTCCAGGGCATCCATCAGTGTGGCTGATTCGGGTATGACGACGAGGTTGGTTGCCATGATGGATTCCACGCGCGTATCCAGGGGAGACGTAAGTAATTTGCGTGTCTGGATACTGCCGACCAGCCGGTTGTTATCATCGAGGACGTAAAAATAAAGAATAGTTGATTCGGGTTGTCTTTGACGGATGTTTTCGAGAGCTTCCTGAATGGTATTATAAGTGTAAACTGTTACATAATCTGTGCTGGCGTGGGTCATCACGGGTTTATCAAGGTCAGAAGATGAAATAGTCTCTATCATTTTTATGCTAAGTCCCGTTTATTTGTTGATGGTTTAAATTTAATTAAGTAAGCCGCAAATTTTCAGCGGCAGCATGTAAGGTAATTATTTTCTCAGTTCTTCTTTTATCGCCAAACCAAGTTCTTCCAGAATTAACGGTTTCTTGATGTATCTTCCCGCTCCCAGCCTCTGGGTTTCTTTTACCTGTTCCGTTTCCGCAAAGCCGCTGAAGATGATGGCTTTTTGATGCGGATGGATTTTTTTTATCCGCGCATAGGTTTCCCGTCCGTTTATTCCCGGATCCATGATCATGTCCAAAAGCAGCAAATCGACCGTATGCTCTTTCAAATATTCGACCGCTTCTTCTCCTCCGGAAACAGACAGGGCTTTGTAGTGCAGTGTTTCCAGCATTCCGCAGGAAATTTCCCTCTGACTCTGGACGTCATCTATGACCAGAACCGTCTCTCCGTTTCCGTATAATTTCCCAAGCGGAACGGATACTTTATCGGCGGCCTTTTCCCTTGTAATGGGGAAGTAAAGCTCAAATCTGGTACCTTCCTTGCCGCTTGTCACATTGATGCAGCCGTCATGATCCTGCATGATATTCCAGACGACGGTAAGTCCCAGACCGGTGCCGCTGCGGCCCATTATTTTCTTTGTGTAAAATGGTTCAAAAATGCGATTGATGTCATCAGGTGATATTCCCCGCCCGGAATCCTCTATTACTAAAACGGCATATTCGCCAATGCTTATATCATTACAGCCCGAAAGCGGTTTGTCGATATAACGGTTCATAGTTGCAACAACGACAGTTCCTTTGCCTTCGATAGCCTCCGCGGCATTGGATATAAGGTTCATTAGAACTTTGCGAACATGATCCGTAGAACCTTTGATGTTTAATAATTCCGGATCCAATTCTTCTTTAACCGTAACCTGCGGGTGGTACTGCAGAAGTTTTTTATATTCGGGAGATTTTAAATATTCACTGATCAAGTCATTGAGCTTGAATGGTTCCTTGTTGATGGCTACGCCTCTGGCCACGGTTAATAAATCCTGAACTATGGCGGCTGCTTTCAATCCCGATTGCTGCATGGTTTCGATCGGCTTTCTGAGTTTGCTGTCCTCGGGCATAGTCATTAAAAGTATATCCGGATAGCTGACAATACCCGCAAGAACGTTGTTTAAATCATGAGCAACGCCGCCGGCGAGCAGTCCCAGAGATTCCATCTTTTTGAGGCGAATAAGTTTTTCTTCAGTTTCCCGATAGGTATTTTCATTGCGGATTCTTTCAGTAATGTCACGTATCACCGCCATGGCCGCCGGTTTGTTCCTGTAGCTGATGGAGCTCAGACGGATTTCAACGTTTTTTTCTTCACTGTCATCTCTTTTTATGCGCACCTGCAGGGAATCGGAAAAATTAACGGACAGCAAATTGTCCTTATGCTTCAGTATTTTTTTTCTGTCTTCCGGCACGATGATTTTTATAAGTTCTTCCACTGCCGTATCCGTTACCGGATGACCGATCAATCTGCTGCAGGCGGGATTTCCGAAAATAGTTTTCCCATCCTGAATTACCATGATGGCGTCGTTGGCAAACTCGGTAATAACCCGATATTTATCTTCCGCCGATATATCTATGTAGTTATGAAAAACGCCCCAATCGACAATAATGGCAAAAACCAAAAATCCGTATTCCATAAGATACTGAACCGTCGGGACGCCTAGTGATGCCAACCCGTCATGAATTCCCAGCGCATACCAGAAGATAATGCCGGAGAGGTATAAAACTCGTTGCCTGGTTGTCAGACTTTTGGCTTTGAGCCACAAGATAATGACACCAATGGCGGCGAGCATTATATATGCTTCAAAAGCCGGTCCCAGCGCTCCCACCTCCGGTTCGATAAAAGGCCTGGCGAGCCAGAGAAAATTGCGGACGGCAAAACTGTCGGAAACTATTAAGTTTGTGGACCACAGAATAATCAGGACAAAGACATGAAAACAACCCGCCCAGAGATGATAACGCCGTTGCGGCATCCCGAGATAGGTTAATGTGAATCCGTAAAAACAATGGACAAGCAGAAGAAGTGCCGTAAATTCCAGAAGACCGGCAAACCGATTGAGACTGCCGGCGGTTGTATTGTATTCGAGAAAAATGCCGATTGCGTAAATCATGCTGGCAAAAGAGATTGCTGCACCCCAGATATACCAGCCGCTGCGGGGTTTTCGGAAAAAGAAAGTGATCTGCACGATCAGCATCAGAAATGCTAAAACAGCCACCGACAATGATCCGGCCGATTGCGGCACAATACTTTCTATTATCATTTCCCCCTCAACTTTCCTGATTTACCGCTGCTGAAATAATCAACACTGTTTACACTGAATTCTTTATACTGTTTTTGTCTGCCGGTTATATCTGCTGATTTTTCTATTGTATTTATCGGTTCCCTCTATGAATTCTATAATATATTGTTGCCGATAAATTGTAAAGTTTTGTAAAACAATCTCATCCCGGCCTTCAGGATTCATCAGAATAAAGCCATCTGCATAGCTCCAATCTCGTGCTCGGCGCTTAAGCCTTCCGGTATTACGGATCAGGCCGGCCCATAGGACGAATAGTGATCTCGTTTTGACCTGGGCCGGGGGTTCAGTTACTTTTTTATTGTAACCAAGCTCTTGGTGACTCTGGCCGTGGCGATTATGTCTCCGGAAACCGTTGCGGTAGCATCGGCGAAACAGAGAGTTTTGCCGAGCTTTACTATGTGCGATTTTATTTTTACAACATCATCCAATTTTGCCGCCCGGATGATGGAAATGGAAATATCATGGGTAAAAGCTTCTTTTTCCGGGGGCAGAATGCTCAGAAGGCCGGCATAAGAGCACACATCACACAATACATAGATTATGCCGCCGTGAAGAACGCCCGCCGGATTAATAAACTTTTTGCCGGCGATAAATGTCATGGAGCCGTTCCCGTCTTCCGAGCCAACTTCCGATATTCCCAGATATTTATGAAATGGATGTTCAACGACGGCTTGAAGTCTTTTTATCATTATTTTTTCCGGTCATTCCTTTCAAGATTTAAATTACCGTCAATCGTCTGAAATTAATATTTCATTATTGTTGAAACGTGTTTTATGTTGCATAATATATCTGCCTTATATGGAGTCAACTGTCAAGAGGGTAGCAGCGGAAAAACGAGCCGGAAACAGGCGGAGGTTCAATAAAATGAAGATTCATTACTTTCAGCATGTCCCCTGGGAGGGATTGGGCAATATTGAAGATTGGATTAAGTCGCACAAATATGTGCTGTCCGGTACGCGGTTTTATGCCGGGGATACCTTGCCTGAGCTTCGGGAAATTGATGTGCTGATTGTCATGGGCGGACCGATGGGTGCGTATGACGATAAAAAGTACTCCTGGCTCGCTGCAGAAAAACAATTTATCCGCAAGTCAATTGATGCCGGAAAGAAAGTGCTGGGGATTTGCCTGGGCTCTCAATTGATAGCTCAGGTGCTGGGTTCAATTGTCTATCCTCATATCCATAAAGAGATCGGCTGGTTTCCTCTCAAGTTAACCGATGAAGGCAGGAACTCAAAAATACTGGCCGGTTTCCCCGCAGAATTTTCCGTTTTTCACTGGCATGGCGATACTTTCAGCTTTCCCCGCGGTGCAGCGCGTCTGGCTGAAACCGCAGCTTGCCGCAATCAGGCCTTCTCATACGGGAATAACGTCCTCGGACTCCAGTTCCATCTGGATGTCGGGCGGGAGAATCTTGCCGCCTGGATAGAAAAGGGCGCCGCCGAACTGGTGGAATCGCGTTATGTTCAAACTTCCGAACAAATTCTCGGGCGGCCGGAGGATGAATTTGCCGGGATTAAAGAATACATGCATAAAATACTTAACCGCTTTTTAATTGGGGAGTGATTATTTTTTGAGGGGGATAATATTTGTTGGGAAGAATGGTTTTACCGTGTCGGCGATTCCTTTTTCCCGGAAGTGTTTTGTTTCTTGCGGGGACTTTTCGTTTTGGTTTCCTGCTCCATTCGTTTGTCTGATCGGAAACAACTGCCCTTGAATTGTTTGGCGTATTTTTTCATTTCCGAGGCGATCTCGATGATTTCACCAAAATGGGAAAAAGAATGGGTGCGTGTTTCGGTAAGGCCGATGGAAATGCCCATGATGGGGAACGTTGAGGCCTTGCCTTTCCGGTCAAAAGATTTAATAAATCCCTGTGCCGAATCTTCCGGATCGTAAAAAGTGGGAATTATGCTGTCGAATGCTTCGATTACTTCAGTTGCGGCTTCCTCCGCCAGTGAGGAATCGATGATAAAAACAAAATCGTCACCACCGACATGGCCGATAAAGCTGCCATGGGGCTGTTTGCTTTTGACGATATTCAGGATCAGCCGGCCGGTAATCTTGATCACTTCATCCCCCCGGCTGAAGCCGTAACGGTCGTTGAATGGTTTGAAAAAATCAAGATCGGCATATCCAAAGGAAAAATTCTGCTTTTTGGCTATCCTTTCCTGCAGCGCCCTGTTAATGGAGATATTTCCGGGCAGGCGGGTCAGAGGATTGATTTCCACTATCCGCATCGAGCGCATAATGCAAAGGTTGACACGCAGGATGAAATCTTTTTCAAAGTCATTTCTCCAGATGAAATCTTCGATCAATAAGTTGTCCCAGTTGGAAAGATTAAAATGATCGGGCAGAATTGCCAGAACCGGCAGCTGGCGGAACATGGGATCGGCTTTTAAATCGTTTAAAATATTGATGGTAAACGGGTCGTCTTTGAGAACATTGATAACGATCAGATCAGGGATGGAATTATAAATATAGTCGAGAGCGGACGGCATATTGCTGAAAGCAACGCTCTGGAAAGAACCTTTCAGGCTCTTATCTATGGCGTTGGTAGTGACTATATCTTTGCAGACTACGACAACCGTTTTCATGGTTATGTGTCTCCTACGGCTTCCATGCTGCTTTCCATTTCGTTTAAAACATCCCTGATGTCCGCCTCCGTCAGGGCGAGAAGCTCAAAGGTGGCGGGGTTGACCTCCGGGACAAGGTTTTCTCCGGCAAAACCAAAACCGCGGGCGCGAACCAGAAGATCAGACATATGGACAATTGCCGTTTCCAGCGAGGCGTTCTTGGAAAGCGCCGGACGATGATGGTATTCGATAACTTCAACCAGGTTACGCGGGAAACGCCATTTTTCGGCAAGCCAGCCTCCCACATTGGCATGGGTGGCATTAAATATTTCCTTTTCCGCATCATATATGGAAATGCCTTTGTTTTTGGCTTCACTCATGGCCGTTTCGTATTCCGCCTGAAATTCCAGCGTGAGAATTACTTTGCCGATATCGTGGAGAAGACCGGCAACGGACACCTCTTCCGGCTCCTTCAGGCCCTTTTTTTGGGCGATGACCCGGGAAGCAATAGCACAAGCCAGGGAATGTTCATAAAGGCCGTTCATTGTCTTTTGCATCAAATCAAATACCGATACTCCGAGCAGAAGCCCTTTGATGACGTTCAGCCCCAGAAGCATGGTGGCATGGGAGACGGAAGCGATTCTGCCGGGGAAACCGTAAATGGCGGAATTGACCATTTTCAATACTTTAGTAGTTAAGGCCGGATCATTGGAAATGAAACTGCTGATTTCGACAAGAGTGATCCGTGGTTTTTCAATGATGGTGGTTAACCTTTTGAGTGTTCCGGGGACTGTGGGCAGAGTATTGATATTTTCCACTTTATGGCGCAGGATTTTCGGATCGATCTTACTCATAAAGGCCCTCGATGTGTTTCTCGACCACTTTTTTGATTAAATTCATGTAAGGTTTATCTTCCACTTTAGCAAATCTTTCTTGGAGAGCCGCCAGTGCCTCTTCTTTGGGAACGGCTTGAATCGTCGGCCCTTCTATAAAGACGGAGGTTATTTCCATGTCTTGAATTCTTTCGATCCAGGCTGCGGAAAGTTCCGTACCTTCACCAAGCATGATCATACCGCTTTTGGCCAGAACCGGTTTGGCCAGTTTCATCCCCGGTTCCAGTTTATCCACCGAAATTTTCGGCATCGCTCATATCCTTCCCATAGCAGACTCTGTTTCCCCGGTATAAGTCAGGGAAGATTAATTACTCCCTGATGAAAGCGGGTGTTTTGATCTCTTTTTCAATTTCTTCCGCATTTCCCGCATTATACTCTATTATCCTTTTTAAATGGTAGAAGGTATCTTCGTCCATGGAAAGAAAAGCGATAATCGCTTCTTTTTCGTCTGTCCGGAGAATTTTACCATCAATGGTCAGACTGGTATCCGGGTTCAAGGTCAGAATTATTTCGCAAAGCTCATTGGCACGAAACCGCTTGTCGCCTGTGCAGCTTATACCGGTCAAACTGATATTGAATGTTTTAACTTTGGTTTTTTTCCGTTGAAAGAGAATATCGACATCAAAGGCAACAGGGACTCTCGTTCTTTTTCTTCTCTCCTTCACCATGGCCGGACATCCTTTTTACTTTTGTCAATTAAGCAGGTTATATTATTTTCACAACTATGGATTTTGGTCAAGCCTGATTTTCCCCGGATCGGGGAAAATGATTTTTTCGGCCTCGAGACGAAAACTAAGGACGGTGATACCTATTTTTTGCAGCAGGGGAGCATAGGTACCGGTCTTTTCTTCCGGCAGGATTAAAACCGGAAGAGGATTTCCTTCCGCTTCCGCCGTCTGCAAAAGCAGCTTTGTGGTGGCGGCCAGAATGTTTTTTTCCCTGCTGTCAGCGGGAATTGCAAAAATATGGGACATCTTGTTTTTAGATATATCTACGAGAAAGAGTTCATGTTTATCGTCATTACCCGTTTTGAATTTCCGCCGTTGAAGGACTGCGGCCAGATTACTGATGATGAGATCGCGATCGCAAGGAGCGTCGCTAACCAGGTCCTCTGAGGCGGGGAGATTGCCTACCCGATCTTCGCGGAAAGTTACTTCCGGGAAGTCAATTTCCATTTGTGCGGAAAAAACGGCAGTTGATTTCAAAAGTTCGATTTTCTTTACAAAATTGGCGATTTGCAATGCAAAGCGGGGTGAATTAAGCATGCCGATTACCGCCACCTGCTTGACTGCATCGCCGTCTTCCGCAAAAGTCCAGTTGCCGCGGTAATTATGCTCAAAAAGCGATTTGCCGATTCCTTTTTTGCCTCCGCCGATTTTGCCGCGGTGAATGACAAAGATGTTACCCGATAAATCCCGGGCGAAGGCGCCTCCGGTTTTACGGTCGATTCCCGACCAGGGAAAATTGATTTCGCAGGTAATGGGCAGCATTGCTCCAGCCTGAGGTTTTCCGATACCAAAGGCGTTCCAGTAGCGCGCATCTTTTGTTGCCCTGGAAAAAAACCAGATATTAAGCCTTTTGACCCAGAAAACCTTTGCCGGAAAGCTCGCGCCCTGATGTCCCAGCTTAACCTTTATCTGCTCGTCAACGAAGGGTTTGAACGACCTGATGAATTGCCGGGCGTATTTTTTTATGGCCGTTTGATCTGTGATAACTTTGAGCATCAATAATAAAATCCCTGAAAGATAGTTATTATTAATAATATATGAGAATTGTTTACTAATCCAGACGTTTTTTAAACCGGCTGATGGCTCCGGTAAAAACGGCAATTCCCAGGATGAGCAGTGCGAGATACTGAGGCCAGAGAATATCAAGGGCTATTCCCTTGAGAAATATGCCGCGGACAATGACGAGAAAATAGCGCAGGGGATTGAGATAGGTAAGCCACTGGACAAGTAAAGGCATATTGGCGATGGGGAAAATAAAACCGCTCAGCATCAAAAAAGGCAGAAGGAAAAAGAAGGTCGTCATCATCGCCTGCTGCTGGGTGGTGGAGATGGTCGAGATAAAAAGTCCGATTCCCAGAGTGCTCATGAGAAACAGGCAGGTGGCGAAAAATAAAAGAAAGATGCTGCCCATCAAAGGTATTTCAAACCAGAAAATGGCGACGGCGATAATCGCCGCCATTTGGGCAAGCGCGATGATTATATAAGGAATAGTTTTGCCGGTGATGAATTCTGCCGCCGAAAGCGGGGTGACGATCAGCTGTTCCATGGTACCCGCTTCTTTTTCCCGGATGATGGCAATGGAAGTCAGAAGCAGGGAAATCAGCATGACCAGAAAAGCGACGATGCCCGGTACAAAAAAGTACTGGCTGTCGAGATTGGGATTATACCATGTGCGGATACGGGCATCGATTTTGCCGTAGCTCATGTGTTGCGGGTAGAGTTCGCGGATCATGCTGCGGTTGAACCGGTCGAGCACCGTGGAAGTATAGGCCATCCGGAGCGATGCCATATTGCTCATGGTGCCGTCGGCGAGAATCTGAATTGCCGCGGTCTCACCTTTCCTGATGACTGCTGCAAAATTCTGAGGGATTTTGATTCCCATATCAATGTCGCCTTTGAGCAGAAGGTCTTCGAGCTCACGGTCGGATCTTACGTTATGGGTAATATGAAAAATGTTGCTCCCCACGAAAGTATCCGCCAGTTTGCGGCTTTCGTAGGTTTGCGAATAATCCAAGAGCGCGACGCGGATATTACTGATGTCGTAGTTGACTACATAGCCGAAAACAAGCATCTGGATAAAGGGCGCAATAAACAGCACTACGCGGTTGCGTTTGTCGCGCAGCAGCTGAATGAATTCCTTGCGCACCAGTTCCCGTATCCTGAGCCAGTTCATAGGCCTTCCTTTTTGAGCAGAATATAATTAATGGTCGTGATGACCAGAGAGATCAGAGCCAGTATCAGCATGCTCGGCCAGAGATAATCAAAACCCAGATTTTTCAGATAAATACCTTTCAGAATTTCGATAAAATATGTCGCCGGAACAAGATATGTTATCGCCTGCAGGAACACGGGCATGTTGATTACCGGAAAAACGAAATTGGATAGAAGAAGCGAGGGCAGATAAGTGGCTAAAATGGCCGTCTGGTTGGCGATAAGCTGTGATTTGGATGCCGTGGAGATCAAGAGCCCCAGAGAAAGGGCAACGCCCAGATAGAGCAGGGAGGAGATAATCATAAGCCAGAAATTGCCTTTCATAACGATGCCAAACAGCAACTGTCCCAGAAGGACGGCGATTAAAACATCGGCAAGCCCGATGACAAAATAGGGGAGCGATTTGCCGAGCAGAAATTCACCGGCTCTGACCGGGAGCGACTTGATGGTTTCCATAGTGCCGTTTTCATATTCACGGGCGATGATTAATGATGTCAAAAGAGCGCCGACAATCATGATGATGATGGCGATTATTCCGGGGATGATGAAGTTACGGCTTTCCAGCTCTTCGTTAAACCAGATACGGATGCGCCCGTCCACCGGCGGCTTTATCTGCTTTTGGCCCTGGCGGTTCAAGAAATTAAACAGCAGTTTCGAATTATATTGCTCGGTAAAAGCCGTAAGATAACCGCGAATGATGCCGGCAAAGTTGGGATCACTGCCGTCGATGATAATCTGCAGGGCGGCTTCCCTGTCGGCGCGGATGGTTTTTGAGAAATCAGGGGGAATGATGAGGGCGACTTTTGCCTCGTCGCGGTCGATATAGGCGGACACTTCTTTTGTGCCGGACGCCTGGAGGGTGACGTTGAAGTAAGGCGAGGCTGCAAGTTTCCGGATAAAATCGCGGCTTACATCCGAGCGGTCGTAATCCACAACCACCGTGTCCACGTTATCGACATCGAGGCTCAACGCATAACCGAAAAGAACAATGAGCATCAGAGGAATGGCAAAAGCAAGGTAAAGGCTGCGGTAATCCCGGATGAGATGATAAAATTCCTTGCGGGCAAGGGCTCTGATTCTTAAGGGATTCATGAGTTACTCCTCGCCATCAGCTTGATAAAAGCGTCGTTCAAATCTGCATCGGGAATTCCGGGGCAGGCCGCCGCAACTATTTCCGCGGGGCTTCCCGAGGCCACGATAGCGCCCTGATTGAGCATGACGATTCTTTCGCAAAACTTCGCTTCATCCATATAATGTGTTGTCACGAATATTGTTATCTGCTCCCGGGCCAGCTCACGGATAAATGTCCAGAAATGCCGGCGCGTGACGGGATCAACGCCGGAGGTAGGTTCATCAAGAAATAAAATATCCGGCTTGTGCAGAAGCGAGCAGCCGAGAGCCAGCCGCTGCCGCCAGCCGGGCGGCAGTTCCCTGGTCAGGCGTCTTTTAGCCTCAGTAAGCCTTGTCATATTTAAAACCCAGTCGATACGCTTTGGCCATTTCTTCTGCGGTACGTTATAGATTCCCAGATAAAAGCGCAGGTTCTCGTAAGTGGTGAGATCCTCATAGAGTGAAAACTTCTGTGACATGTAACCGATGGATTGTTTTATTTCTTCCGGCTCCGTCATAATATCGTGGCCCGCAACCTGCCCTGCACCGGAAGTAGGCGTGATAATTCCGCACAGCATGCGGATGGTTGTTGATTTCCCGGAACCGTTTGCCCCGAGGAAACCGAAAATTTCGCCTTTTTTGACGGAAAAAGTAATTTTGTTCACGGCGATAAAAGCGCCGAATCTCTTTTCCAGATTGGTAACCGCAATGGACTCAGAATTGGAAAGAATCATTTATTAACTCCTTGTCCACTTCTTGAATGCGTTTGATGATGGCATCTTCGAGCGAAGAAGATTGGCCGCGGATGGCATCCGGTGTATCCGTGTCGAGCAGAAGCGAATTGTGCATCAACCCCAGCTCGTTGCATCTTTCGCCTTCGTCCAGATAGGCGGTGGAAATAAGAATTGTCATACCTTCTTTTTGCATATTGCTTAAGATATTCCAGAATTCATGCCGGGAGACCGGATCGACGCCGTTGGTCGGTTCATCGAGAATTAATAATTGCGGTTCATGCACCAGAACACAGGCGAGCCCCAGCTTCTGCTTCATGCCGCCGGAGAGCTGACCGGCCGGCCTCTCCACAAACTGCAACAGATTCGAAAAGCCCAGATATTTTTCTTTTCTTTTTTTCCTTTCCGTTCCGGGTATGCCGAAAATATCCATGAAAAAATTAATGTTTTCATCGACCGTGAGATCCTGATACAGACCGAAGCGTTGCGGCATATAACCGATAATGTTCTTTATCTTTTGTCTTTTCGCGGCGAGATCGAAACCGCTTATGCTGATACTGCCGGAAGAGGGTCTGAGCATCGTGGCGATCATGCGCAGGAGCGTCGATTTTCCGGCGCCGTCGGACCCGACAAGACCGAAAATACTGCCGGTATCGACGCGGAAGGAAACATTCCGGACTGCTTCCACGGCCTGGAAGCGCAGAGAAACATTTTTGACTTCCACCATGGGCTGCGGATATTGTGGTACTGCATCCATTGCGCCGACCCCCTTCTCACCGCAGCCAGGCATCGGCGGGCATACCTGTTTTGAGTTCGTGGCCGGGATTAGCGATGGATACTTTGACGAGATAAACCAGTTTGACCCTTTCCTTTTTGGTTTGAATGATTTTCGGTGTGAATTCTCCTTCCTGGGAAATAAAGGAAACGGAGCCCTTGTAAATTTTACCCGGGAAGGTATCCACTTTTACATCCACCGGCTGGTTCGGTTTGACCAGGCCGATTTCCGTTTCATCGACGAAAATTTTCAGATCGACCCGGGAAAGATCGGAGATGGTAATTACTTCGCGTCCTGCGGTGACGGTTTCGCCGGGCTCAATATTGCGGCTCGTGACAATACCGTTTTGCGGTGATTTTAGTTGTGTATAGCCGAGTTGGATGGCTGCCTGATTTGCCGCAGCCCTGGCCGCATCTATCTGGGAGGCGGCCGTATCGATCTCCTGGCGGGCGGCATCAATTTTGGTGAGATTGCCGCGGGCCAGTTTCAGAACCGCTTCGCTTTCCGCAAGCCTGGATTTGGCGACATCGTAGGCGAGTTTCAGGGCGTCACGTTCCTTTTCCGTGACCACGCCTTTTCGGAACAGTTCCTCATAGCGCCGGTAATTTTTTTCCGTATCGATGAGTGTATCTTTTGCGCTCCCGGCACTGGCTTCCGCCCGTGATACCTCTGCGGGCAGGGTGCTTTTGTAAATGTTCAGAGCGGTTTCCATCTGCAGCTTTGCTTTTTGAGACCTTGCGAAATTGGCTTCGGCCTGAGTGAGGCGCGATTCGGATTCCACACGGTCCAGTTCGGCAATTATCTGATCTTTGGTTACCGCCTGGCCTTCCTGTACATGAACTTTCGCAATGCGGCCGGGAACCTGAAACGACAGATTGGCCTGCGTGGCCTCGATCGTGCCGGAATAGAAGAGTTCCTTTTGTTTGTTATTTTGCTGGCCGAAATAGACCAGAAGGCCTACACCCACAAAAAAAATTATAAAAACAATCACTATGATACGCTTTTTCAACTTGCATCCTCCGTGTTGGACTTTTTAACAGCTCTTAATATCAGCCGGGCTACTTCCCGGGCGATATTTCCTTTTATTTTTTTATCCTGTTCTTTAACTTCTGCCGGTATCCAGGTTTGCTTTTCCCTGAGCGGAATGCTTCCTTTGTAAAAAAGTATGGACCCTAAGATCATCATATGCAGAAGAAATGGTACTGTTTTAATGAAAACGCCTTTTTTTGTCCCTTCTTCCATAATGCCCATCAGAATTTTTATTACTGAAGCAAAATCTTCGACGACCAGGCGGGGCAAATTCGTGCCGCCGGAAGCAATTTCCCGCATCATGATCGATGGTAATTCCGGATTTTTGTCCACAGCCTGCGCTATGCAGGTGATGTATGACCGAAGCTTATCTTCGGGAGTCTGGGCAAGCCCGACCGCCCGGGCAATATCCTGGGAGACGCTGCCGATAACCTGATGAATGACATTGGCATAGAGAGTGGCTTTATCGCCGATCTGGTAATAGATAGTGGCTTTATTGACTGCCGCCCGGCGGGCGATTTCATCCATCCGCGTGCCGCTGTAACCGAGTTCGGCAAATACCTTTCGTGCGGCGAGTAATATTTTTTCCGCCGTTTTGCCCGGTTCTTCCATGCTTGCTTCTTTTTCAATCAACTGCTTCATTGATGTTTTTTATTACCCTCGAAACTTATTTTCTTTATCTGATCATGATTATTAAATAAAATTATCGGCTGATAATACCCATCGCTCTTTGTAACCGGGCATAACTGATATTGTAATTCCCCAGGGCATTGGCATATTCAGATTTTGCTTTGGTCAGAAGCGTTTGTGCATCCAATACTTCCGTTGATGTGGCTACTCTCTCCTTAAATCGCTCCTCGGCAATACGGAAATTTTCCTCGGCCTGCTCGATCACTTTTTGTGATACGGTAATCTGATTTTCCGCTTCCTGCAAAATCAGGTAGGCATATTTAATTTCCAGAGTAATTTGATCATTCATTTCTTTTAAAGAATCCGCCGCTTGATTTTCTTTTGCTCTGCTTGCATCCACCCGGTATTTTGTCCGACCCCATTCCCAAAAATTCCAGCTGGCCACTCCCATAACATACCAGTTTTCCGCATCTTTAAAATTACTTCCGGTAACAGAGGGGTTATCGCCAAAACGCCCATAATTGGCAATGAGACTTACGGTCGGGAAATATTCGCTGCGGGCGGCCTTAACCAGTTTTCCCGCCTGCGCGGTTTTCAGGGTGGCTATTTTCAGCTCCGGCCTGTTTTTTACTGCAACGTCCCAGCAATTCTCCAATGATTTTTCATAAGGCTGGTATTTTAAAATATCCTCGATATTCACAGGAGTGAATATTTTGCGTTTCAGTACCGTATTGAAACGGGCTTTTGCCATCTCCACAGCATTTTGTGCTTTGATCAGAGACTGCTGCCCGTTGGCCAACTCCACTTCCGCGTGCAGTAAATCATTTTTAGGAATCATTCCCACCTGGAAGTAATTTTGGGCGACAATCCGGTGAGCAGAAAGCATCTCCACGGATTGCCGGGCTGCTTCCTGAATTCTCTGCGTGCGTAAAATATCGTAATAGGCGATTTTGACCTCCTGCACGACATCCTGCTTCTTTGCCTCTTCTTCGATCTGTGCGGCCTCCTCCCCGATCTTGCTCGCCTGATAACCGGCGATCAATCCTCCTCCGGTAAAAAGCGGCTGGCGGGCTTCTATCGTCCAATTGTAATTATCCTGTGTGCCTGCGGGAATTTCCATTCCGTTCATACCGTAAAGAGGTCCCGGAGGAAGCCCCTGAAATCTGGAAAACGGTGCTTCGTTAAGGCGGGTATAGCTATAGGAGGTATTAAATTTGGGCAGAAATCCGGTGAAGGCCTCTTTTCTCTGCGCTTCAGCGCTTTTAGTTCCCTCCCTGGCGATATTGATGGTCAGACTGTTTTTTAACGCAATATCAATGCTTTCTTCCAGAGTTAACAGCTCTGCTGCATTGCCGGTAAAAGGCATAAGCACAGTTGCAGTCAGTGCCAGTATCCAGCGTATTTTAATATTCATTTCTTCACCCCATCTTGCGGCGCAGTTCTTTTTTAACCGTATGGTTTAACCGGATGGTTAAATATTTAAGAAAAAATGTCAAGAAGATTTTTAAGAACTAGAGAACTAGAACTAAGAGAACTAGGGGGACGCCCTTAAAATTGTAAATTACTAAAAGGTGGAGAATCCGCTGCAAGGCAGCACCTAATTCCGGAGGAAGAAAGCACCCTATTCCGGAGCATGCCGGCAAGTGAATCCGGGGCAAGAAAGCAGGTTTCAGGAATTCCGGGGACAGTATACTTAATTAAAAATAGAATAATCAGCGGCAGTGCCCTATATTAAAAATGTGGAAAATATGAAGAGCAAATTTACCCATACAAACATAGTAGCTAGGGATTGGAGAAGATTGGCTGAGTTTTATAAAGCAGTCTTCAATTGTAAAGAAATACTTCCGGAAAGAGATTTATCAGGCAAATGGCTTGATGACCTGACATCCATAGAATCAGTGCATATCGAAGGGATTTATTTGGTTTTGCCCGGATATGATAAGAATGGTCCGACCCTGGAGATATTTCAATATGGAGAAAACCTGAAGAATGATGGGAAAAGAATATACACTGAAGGATTCGGGCATATAGCCTTTTCAGTAGATGATGTGGAGAAGTGTTTGGAAGAGGTTAAAAAGAATGGGGGCAGTAGTGTCGGAAAAGTAGTAGAAGGAGATATCCGGGGAACAGGCAGGATTCATGTAGTTTATGCAAAAGATCCGGAGGGCAATATAATCGAACTCCAGAAATGGGAATGAAAAGCTTTAATCAGTAACAGCGCCCTTTTTATTGAGGTGGGGCGACAGACATCTTTATCTCTGCTAACGGGGAAACGAGATAGCATCCTTGTCGGCATCCTGCCACGCCGCGAAGGTTTCCCGGTATTCCCTTATCCTGTCATAATCTAGAGTTGCCGTGTGAATACAGGGGATGTCCGCCTGCGTAAACAGAACATTTCCCAGCGGATCGACGATGGACGAATCGCCGCTGTAAGTCAGTCCGTTTCCGTCCTTGCCCACCCGGTTTACGCCGATGACATAGCTCTGATTTTCCACGGCCCTTGCCGGAAGCAACGTCTTCCAGTGGAGCGCGCGCCTGGCGGGCCAGTCGGCAACAAAGATCGCCGCATCATACCGGTTTTCGATATTCCGGCACCAGACGGGAAAGCGCAAATCATAGCAGATGAAGGTACGCAGCTTCCATCCATTGATGGTAACTGTGAGGTGACGGTTTCCCGCGGAAAATACATTGTGTTCTCCGGCCATCCGGAAAAGATGCTTCTTGTCATACGTTAGAATTTCACCGTCCGGTTTGGCCAAGAGAAGCCGGTTAAAATATTTTTTATCCTCCTCGATAATAGCGCTTCCCAGGATGTGGGCATTCTTTTGCCTTGCCTTTTCCGTGATCCAGGAAACAGCGGCTCCGTTCATGGATTCGGCCAGTTTTCCGGCATTCATGGTAAAGCCCGTCGTAAACATCTCCGGCAGGATGATGACATCCGTTTTTTCGGAGATCGTATCAATTTTGGCATCCAGCATTGCCAGGTTGGCTTTTATATCTTCCCAGAATAGTTCCGTTTGGATCAGACTGACTGTTATATTTTGCATAATCTCTCCGCAGCTTTAATGAGCGTTTCGTCTTTCTTGGCAAAACAAAAACGTAGCACCTTATGGTCATCGCCTCCCGCATAAAAAACCGATGGAGGAATGGCCGCCACTTTATACTCGGTCGTCATCCTTCTTGCAAAATCAATGTCCTTTTCATCCGTGATGGCTTCGTAGGAAAGCATCTGAAAATAAGTTCCCCGGCAGGGCAGCGGTCTGAAACGGGAATCTTTAATCAGGGAAAGGAACAGGTCTCTTTTTTTCTGATAAAAATCCGCCAGATTAAGATACTTTTCTTTTTTCTTTAGAAATTCGGCGTAGGCAAACTGGGTTGGTGTATGGGAAGCAAATGTCACGAACTGATGGACTCTTTGAAATTCTACGGATAAATACTTTGGGGCCAGGCAATAGCCCAGTTTCCAACCCGTGGTGTGGTACGTCTTGCCGAAAGAGCTGATGACAAAACTCCGCCTGGCTAGTTCCGGATAGCCGGTCAGACTTTCATGGCAGTTCCCGTCAAATACGATATGCTCGTAAACTTCATCGGAAACGATGAAAATATTCGTACCGGCAACAATATCCTGGAGCGCCTGCAGGTCCTTTCGTTCCAGTATTGCGCCGGCAGGATTGTGGGGTGAGTTTAATATCATAAGTCTTGTCTTTTCGGTTATCGCATCTTTTACCTCGTTCCAGTCGATATGGTAATCCGGATATTTTAATTTCATATACACCGGGGTGCCGCCCGCAAGCAAAACGGCAGGCGCATAGGAATCATAGGCCGGTTCGAACAGGATTACCTCATCGCCCTGGTGCACAACACAGGCAACGGCGCAAAAGATGGCCTCCGTGGCGCCGGAGGTTACGGTTATTTCCGTGTCCGGATCGTAGGATGCGCCGTAAAGCTCCTTTGTCTTTTCCGAGATGTGCTGTCTTAAAGACAAAACCCCCTGCATCGGGGCATATTGGTTGTTTCCTGAAGCCATGTATTTTGCAACCAGAGCAGGGAGCTCCGGTGATACATCAAAATCAGGAAAACCCTGGGAGAGGTTGATGGCCCCGACGTCGTTGGCCAGTTTGGACATCACGGTAAAAATCGTAACTCCGACATTTGGTAGTTTGGAAGATAACGGAATCATTTTATTTCTATCCTTTTTGCCGATCCTTAGCAACAATCAGCGTTTGTTTATTAGCATATGTCGATTTTCAGTTCAATTTTAATAACACTCGGATCATTGCCGCCAGCGAAAAACGCATTCTTTTATTTATATTGAGAGGGCTTGCCGGATATGCCGAGCATCTGCCTTGCCACTGCGGGTGTGGCGACTTCTCTGCCGACTTCTTTGGCCAGTCGGACCATTCTTTCCACGAACTGAACATTGCTTTCGGCCAGCTTCCCCTTTTCGATAAATACGTTGTCCTCCATTCCGACACGCACGTGCCCGCCGAGAATCATCCCCATGATCGTCATCGGCACCTGGTTTTGCCCCAAGCCGATGCATTCGAAAAACGAACGAGGCGGAAGGTTTTGAATCATCGATAACAAGTTCGCCGGAGTCGGGTACGTTCCTGTCATAAACCCCATAACGAACTGAATGAAATATGGCGGATCAACCAATTTTTTTCTGATCAGGTTATTTACCAGCCAGAACTGCCCATGATTATAGACTTCAAGTTCGGCCTTGATCCCCTTTTCCTTCATGGTTTTGGCATACAGCTCCGTTTCCGCATATGTCACAGGTATGCAAATATCCATGGTGGTATCTTCTGATCTGCCGGTCAAGGGCGGCTTGCGGGCCTTCATATTCATCTGAATAACGAAGGGTCCGCAGATACGGCACTCGGGTTATCTTTTTTGCGGGCGTGAACATGAACAATGCTTGCTCCGGCCTTGTAGCAGTCATAAACCTGTAAAACCTGTTCGTCAAAACTTTCGGGAAGGTTAGGATTGGCTTCTTTGCCGTGAATGCCTCCTGTGATAGCTACCGAGATAATCACCGGAGGCATCCCTTTTCTTAACTTTTCCATGTAGTCATACGGATTCAGATAATCCCAGATATAATCTTTTTCTTCCATTTTTTCCTCCTTTGAGTAATTAGAATTATCAGGGTCAGAGCCCTGATTTTTTCCAAAGTTCACCGGGCAGGGGAAAATCAATTTAAACTATAATCAGTCGGTCATTTGTAAAATCCAGCCGGCATAAAATAACTGCCGGAAAATGTTATTTTTATCTTCGGGATCTTCATGCTGGCTGGTAGATCCGGGATGGACATTTTTCTTGGTAATGATCATAGCACAACATGTATCAATAAACAAATGGGACTAAACAGGCGTTCTGGTTTTAAAGCAGATGCTGAATGTTCTTTACTTGGGACAATGGAAGGAATATTATGTTCCAATATCATGATGTGAAATTTGTTTCTTTACTCAAACGATAAGGGGATATTTCCATAAAATGAAAACGCAGAAAACTTTCCGGCATTGTTTAAAAGTTTTGGTTGCGGCCTGTCTGATGGTAGTTACCGGTTGTAATTGTATAACACTCGCTCCTCTCCCAACGACTGTTCAGGAAGTCCGCCCGGGAATTCTTCAGGGCTATCTTCCGCCGGACCAGATTCCCAACAGCCTTACCCTGTTGCCGGCTCCTCCGGATAAGGAATCAGCCGCCTTTGCCGCCGATCAGGAGGCTTTTCGTAAAACGCGATCACTTGCCCATACACCGCGCTGGGCTCAGGCGGCCCGCGACGCCAATCTCCATTTTCCCGAAGCACCGGAAGCTTTTTCCTGTGCCCTTGGTGTTCCGATTACCGGTGAAGTCATGCCGAATCTTTACATGCTGATGCGCCGCACATGGACCGATGCAATTCTGGCGACCTTCGCGGCCAAAAACAGTTATAAACGCATCCGTCCCTTTGTTGTGAATAAAGAGACGAGCTGCACGCCCAACGATGAAAAAGAACTGGCGAAAGACGGTTCCTATCCTTCCGGACATACAGCCATAGGCTGGACATGGACGCTGATTCTGACGGAAATTGCGCCGGAACGAGCCGATGCCCTCCTTTCCCGCGGTTATGCTTACGGTCAGAGCCGGGTGATTTGCGGTGTTCACTGGCAAAGCGATGTAACGGCAGGCCGTGTTGTCGCGTCGGCTGTTGTGGCCAGACTGCATGCCGACCCGGTTTTCCGTGCTCAGCTTGAGGCTGCCAAAAAAGAACTGACCGCCGCGCGGACTCAAGGTATCCAGGCGGTCACCGGCTGCCGGGCGGAGGCTGAGGCGTTAAAATACTAAGAGTTATTAAATTCTGCTTCTGTCGCCAAATATGATACATCACCTTCAGTCAAACTTCCTTGACAGAGAAGAGACTGTTTCTTATATTACAATGTAAAAAATATTTAACACAGTTTAAATCCAAAGGAGGAAATTATGGCCGGCCTTTTTGACAAAATCAGTAAAGATGTGAAGAGGGGAATAAAAGAAGGAATTGCCGTCGTAAAAGAGGGTGCAAGTGTCGTATCCGGCAAAATGAGCGAACTGACGGCGGAAGGTAAAAGACAATATAAGATTTTCGATCTGAAAGCAAAGATACAAAATCAAATGACTGAGTTAGGCGGCAGGGCTTATGACGCTCTTAACAGCAAGAAAAGTCCGGCTGCAGATGCCAGGGTAAAAGCGATATTTGAAAAGATCAAAAAGCTGGAAGGGCAGTTATGCAAACTGGAAGGAGACAAAAAGGCGAAAGCATCCCTGTCAAAAAAATGTGCAAAGAAGGCAGCTCCAAAATCATCCGTACGGAACGGATTAAAAAAAGCGGCAGCGAAAACAGGCTTCCAATCCGCAGCTAAAAAATAGATAGCAAAGCCGGCCGGAATTTTTGCATCACTGACATTCGCTGAAAGCGAAGGCAATGAAGATTGACGCGAGAGTTAATTGATTTCGCCAGCCAGCCGGTTTGGGCGATGCTGTTCGGAATTCCAGAATGATACTCTCCGTAGCTTGCTGCGATCAGAGAAGAACCGAACGCTGCATGATACCCCACAGCTTGCTGCGGGGTATTCCATTTTACCTATGGCTCCTCAAAATCAATACATTAAAACCGGTATTGCAGATGAAAGTTGGTTGGAAAGGAATACGGAATTTCATGAATTAAGGTGCAAGTCGAGTGACCATAAAAAAACGAACCCTGATCAGAGTCCTTTTAATATCGGCAATCGCACTGATTGTCCTTTTTGCGGCGGCCTGGTTTTTTGTTGCCTATCAGCTTTCCCATCCGGAGAACTACAAAGATTCAATCACAAAAGCAATGGAAAAGGCATTGAACCGGAGAGTTGCCTTTGACAAAATTCACGCCACCCTGACCTTACAGACCGGATTTGCCTTACAATTAACCAATGTCGTCATCAAAGATAAAGACCGGGCAACAGAGTTATTGAGCATTCCCAATGCCTTTTTCCGGGTGGATATTCTTCCTCTTTTGCAAAGCCGGTTGGTTTTGCGGGAAGTAATTCTCCGGTATCCGCGTCTTTCGTTGCAACGGGATCGCGGTGGCACGTTGAATATTGCTGATCTTTTCAAAGGCGGACAGAAGCCGGAAGTGCCCTTTGAATTGCGGAAACTTACTTTGGAAAAAGGGATGGTGACTTTCCTCGATCAGGCCATAAGCGAAAAAGGTTTGGTAACTTCACTGGCGAATCTGTCCTGCCGTATCGATTCCTCTTTTGGGGATAACTCACTATCTTTCAATATTAAAGCCACTGTAAATGAAGATCAAAATCAAGGAGAACTTTCATTTTCCGGAACCTTTCGTCCGGTGTCCTTGGCAAAACCATTTGCAGCAGGCACTTTGGATGCTTCCCTCCGGTTGCGGGGAATGGATGTTCAGCATTACCATCCCTACCTGAAGTCTCGCGTGCCTTTGGAGCAAATGGCCGGACACCTCGATGCGGAGGCGGCATTTTCCGGATCGCCCGCAAGTTTTACGGCCCAAGGAACCGTCACGGTGAAAAAAGCCTTTATTGAATATCCACAGGTATTTCGTGGACCTTTGCAGCCGCAAGCTGTACTTGCCGATTGCCGCTTAACACGCAGCGCCGGGCATCTTAAACTGGATGTCAACCGCCTTGTAATTGATCGTCTGGAAGCCAAAGGTTCCCTTGCCGTTGAGAATCCGGATGAGGCCGATCCTCTCTTTACCGCAACTGCCGCAGCTTCCTTTTCCTTCAAGGAAATGCAATCTTATATTCCCTGGGGAATCATTCCGAAAAATGCTGGTAGTTTTATCGAAGCTCATATTCGTGAAGGCGATTTTCGCCTTGTTGAAGGGAAATTAGAAGGCCGGCAAAGCCAGATAGCCCATCTGGAAAAACCGGAAAATGCCGGGGTCCTTTTCCTCCGGGCGGAAGTGAACAAGGGCGTTTTTGTAATCAATAATACGACGCCCGTTTTTTCGGACATAAGCGGCGTTCTGGAGTTAAAAAACAGGGAGTTTATACTGAAGGATATGCAGGCCCGTTTCGGCGCTTCACCCTGCACGCTTACGGGAGCAATCTCCGATTTTGCACTGCCTGCGCCCGCTGTCTATACCGCTTCTATGACTGTCGAGCCTTCCCGCGATGAAATATTCTGGCTTTTCGGAAAAGAGAAATTACACAATGTCAGCTTTGATGGAGCTTCAACGTTGACATTGTCCGGAAAGGGCCCGGCGGAAAATTACCGGATCAGTGCCCGCTGGGATCTGACAAATATTGCCTATACCTGGCATTCTGTCCTGGAGAAATCCCGGGGCAGGGAAAATCTGTTTGCCGCTGAAATCACCCTGAACAAAGACGCCGTTGTTGTTTCTTCTTTTAGCTATGATTTGCCGCCTGTGAGTGTCAGCGGGTCGGCCGCTTACCGCTTTGCCGGGAAAAGTCCGCTGTCTCTGAATGTTCAGTCGAATTCCTTTGATATTCATGATCTTGTCCCTGTTCTGCCGGTTTTGAAGACTTTTGAACCCGCCGGAACCTGTTTAATCAATGCCGCCTTCCGGGGGAATCCGAATGATTCCAATTCTTTCCGGTGGAAGGGCAATGTGTCTTTAACCGATGTATCATTAAAGCCGCCGGACGGCATCAAGCCCGTAAATGGTCTGACGGGCAAGGCAGTGTTTCGGGGTAACCGGCTCGAGACATCGCGTTTCCATGCGCGCATCGGAACAAGCGCCATTTCCGGGAAATGCAGTATTGATGACTTCCGCAACCCGCAGGTTGCCTGTCAATTTGATTCCGCCTTATTCCGGGCTGAAGATGCGGGATGGCGAAGTCCGGACGGGGCTGTGAATTTTCGTGATGTAAAAGGGCAGGTTACTCTCGCCGGCAAAAACATCCGCGTGGATAAACTTGCCCTGCGGCTCGGCAAATCCGGATTCAATTTGTCGGGGAATATCCGGGGGAATGCTGATCGGGAAATTACTTTAGACGTACATTCACAGTATATCGACTTTGCCGATATCGCCAGGCTGGCAACTCTGCAATCATCCGCACCGAAAAATCAATCCTCCACATGGTTTGATCTTAGTGCAGTTCTGCAGGCGGATGCGGGTGCCGCTGCGGGTGTTGATTTCCGGAAGCTCAACACCGAATTTAGATTTACGGGGGAAACTCTGAATATAAAATCATTGGAAGCGGGTGTTTTTGATGGTAAGATCAAAGCCGGTGGTAAGATCGATATTCAAGCCGACGGCAGTAATCGCTATGCGGCTAATTTTATTATCGACAGGGTTTCGCTTGCGAAGATCCAGGAATTTCTGGATGTGAAAGATCGTTTGATTACCGGGAATCTTTCGCTCACGGGCGAGGTAAATGCCGCAGGCCGTAATGCCGATGACTGGAAGAAAACGGCAACGGGGGTATTTCAAGTGCGGGCGGAAAAGGGGGTCCTGAAAAAATTTTCCATCCTTGCCAAAATGTTTTCGCTGCTCAATGTTTTGCAACTCGCGAAGCTCCAACTTCCCGATATGGCCGAGGGCGGGATGCCCTATGATGCGATTACCGGCAAACTGTCGCTTCAGGATGGTGTTTTATCTTCGGAGGATTTTTTCGTGGACAGCAATGCCATGGAGATTTCGGCCGCAGGAAAAGTCAATTTGCCGAAAGAAGAATTGGATGCCACCGTCGGTGTTCACCCGCTGGGTACCATAGATGAAATCGTGTCCAAAATCCCTGTTGCGGGTTGGCTCGTTACCGATGAAAAAGGCCATCTGATCACAGTCCATTTTAAAGTCGATGGGAAATGGGATGATCCCGGGGTAACGGCGATACCGGTGCGGTCGCTGGCCAAAGGGACTTTGAATATCTTCCGGCGGCTTTTTCAATTGCCGGGGAAACTTATTACGGATACGGGGGAAGTTATTTTGGGACACTGATTCCATTTCCAAATCAAGCGCTACCTTTGTTGGCGTCGTCGTCGGCTCATTGCCCGGCGCATGCAGGGTCCTCAACGTATCGAAAAAATACGCCGGATGCCTGCCCGGCGCATGTCGGGGAGCCTCTTCCTAGCCGCCGCGGTATCATCTATGATTTGGAAACGGAATAAAATATTGTACAGGAAATACATTAAAGGAGGTTATTATGAACCAGTACACAATTGCCGTCGTTGTCGGGAGCCTGCGTAAGGATTCGTTCAACCGCAAACTGGCCGGTGCAGTTTCTAAACTGGCCCCGCCGGAATTCACCTTCCGGCAGTTGCAAATCTCCGATCTGCCGCTCTACAATCAGGATGATGATGCCGACCAGGCCGTTTCCGTCAAAAGGCTGAAGGGCGAAATCAAGGAAGCCCAGGGCCTTCTTTTTGTCACACCTGAGCACAACCGTACGATTCCCAGTGTGCTTAAGAATGCTCTGGACCACGCTGCGCGTCCTTACGGACAAAATGTCTGGGCGGGCAAACCGGCCGGTATTTTAAGCGCTTCCCCCGGCGCCACCGGTGCGGCTATGGCCCAGCAGCATTTACGCAATATTTTAGCTTGTCTGGATGTTCCTACGCTCGGCCAGCCCGAGGCGTTCATTCATGTAAAAGACGGTCTGTTTGACGAGGCCGGTAACATCGGCGCGGGCAGTCAGAAATTTTTCGTAAGCTGGATGAACCGTTATGTTGCCTGGGTGAAAAAGTTTGCCGCCTGATAAGGTATATAGATTAATGGCGGTGTTTATCATCTGCGTTGACGGACTTTAGCGGCCGGTGTTTAATCCAAAGAGTGAAGAGCGAAAATTTATGCTTCGGTATGAATATAAAGTTGTCTGCCGGTAATGAATGAGCAGGTTTATTTGATTGACACCAAAGGCTATTCCACTTATATTCACCGCACTAAAATCAATATTTTGCCGGAAGATGGATGCCTTCGGCCCATGCGGATGGAAATCCGGTGCTGACTGCGGCATAACCATCTGGAGATTTGATGAATATTCAGGGTATAGTTACCGTAATTCGCATTCCGTTTCTGATTTTGTCTTTGATACTGGGCGTGCTGGGAGCCGCTGTTGCCTGGTATGAATCAAGAAACTTCGGGTCTCCGTTCAACATGGGATATGCGGTTTTCGCCCTGGTAGGTTTGCTTATTGCCCATGCCGCCGTTAATATTTTTAATGAATATTTTGATGCCCGGAGCGGTCTGGATTACAGGACCCGCCGGACTCCGTTCAGCGGCGGCAGCGGAGCGACGCCTACCGGGTTGATGACCATTCAACAAGACCTGTGGCTTGGTATCGTCTGCTTTCTCCTTCTTATCCCGATCAGTGCATTTTTTATAGTGAAAGCAGGCTGGCTGCTTTTGCCGCTGTTGATTCTGGCTACGCTGCTTATCATCCTGTACAGCCCTGTTATTCTGAAGACGGGCTATCCGGAATGGTCGCCCGGCCTGGGACTGGGCATCCTGCCTGTTATGGGTGCTTATTTTGTTCACACCGGAGAATATACTCTCAGCTCTTTCATTGCCTCGATGCCGTCATATTTTCTGGTGCATAATTTGCTTTTGCTCAACGAATTTCCGGATGTCGAGGCTGATCTTACGGTGCATCGACGGACGTTGCCGATTATTTTAGGAAAGAAAAGAGCAGCTTATTTTTTTTCTCTGTTCGTAATACTCGTTTATGTCTGGGTTATCGGGGCGGTTGTTTATAATCATATGCCCGTATTTACGCTCTTGTCTTTGCTGACGCTGCCGCTTGCCGTTCAGGTGATCAAAGGATCTTTCCGGTATGATGATCTGGAACTGTTCATACCGGTAATGAAGAAGAATGTCATGCTGGTACTCTCTACGCAGGCATTAATTGCCGCGGGATATATTCTGGGTGGAATCTGGGTTTAATTTGCCGCTTCCGTCTGTAAAATCGGCAGGGAGTGCAAAAAAAATGAAAAATGAGCATTTGGTTTTTCTGCCCGGCCTTGATGGAACGGGATTGTCCGCAGGACCTTTGCTGAAAATCATTCCCTCCGGAGTTGCGACTACAATCGTTCATTATCCTCCGGATAAGCTTCTTTCCTATGAAGAAACCGTGCGGTGTGCCGCGGATCAGTTTCCAGCAGGCACGTCTCCTATCGTCATCGCCGAGTCTTTTTCCGGTCCCGTGGCGGTTGATCTTATTGCCTCCGGGCGTGTTGCCGCCCGAGGGCTTGTCCTGTGTGCGACGTTTGCCCGGTCGCCGCATCCTCTCCTGTTTAAGATTTTACGCCTCTTGGGTATAACCTCTCTGGTGCGTCCGGACATACCGGAGCCCGTTCTCAGGTTTATTCTGGGCAGGGAATATGCCGAAAAGCTGATTCCTTTGTGGAAAACCGTACATGCGGGCGTTCCGGCGGGCATTATGAATCACCGGCTTTCTCTCATGAGCGGAATAGATGTCCGGCCACAGCTTATGAAAATAGCGATTCCGTGCCTTTATCTTCAGGCGGCAAACGACCGGCTTGTTCCTTCATTCTGCGCTCGCGAATTCCGTAAGCATCTTGCATGTCTGGAAGTTAGGAAAATCAGGGGGCCGCACTTTATCCTGCAGGCCGAGCCCGAAGCCTGCCTTGCCGCTATCGGCGAGTTTCTGCAAAAACATAACTGAAGGCGTTCCGGTTCGCCGTTGCCGGTTGTGGATGCGTTTGCAGAGACGTTGTCCATGCAACGTCTCTGCAAACGTGATCGGAGCTATTTACCGGGAGTTAATTTTTGCCGCCTGTGCCGTTTTCGAGCGCCAGCTTCAAGACTTCCAGCATATCAGAGATAAAGTGGAATTTTATGGCTTTTTTGACATTGGCCGGAATATCTTCCATGTCTTTGCGGTTCCAGTCGGGAAGAAGAATGGTTTTGATGCCGGCGCGGTAAGCCGCGAGCACCTTTTCCTTGATCCCGCCCACGGGCAGGACCGCTCCCCGCAGCGTAATCTCGCCGGTCATGGCCAGGTCTTTTTTGACTTTGCGGCCGGTCAGAAGCGAAGTCAGAGCCGTGAGCATTGTTACACCGGCCGACGGTCCGTCTTTGGGAATTGCGCCCGCCGGGACATGAATATGGATGTCGAGATTCTCGTAGAAATCTTCCGCAACACCCAACGCGGCGGCGTTGCTGCGGATAAAACTGAGTGCAGCCGCAGCCGATTCCTTCATTACGTCACCCAGCTGGCCGGTCAGGGTGAGTCCTTTCTTACCTTTCATGGCCGTCGCTTCAATGAACAGCATATCTCCGCCGGCCGGAGTCCAGGCGAGTCCGATGGCCACGCCGGGTTTGGCGATACGGGAATCAATATCCTTCATGATGCGGGCCGGCCCCAGATAGCGGACAATATCTTTGACGGTTATCGTTTTGGACTTTAATTCGCCTTCGGCAATCTGGGAGGCCACTCCGCGGCAAATATTGGCAATTTCCCGCTCGAGATTACGCACGCCTGCTTCACGCGTATAGCCGGAGATTACGCTATCGAGTGCCTTGGGCGTAATTTTCAGTTCACCGGCGGTAAGCCCGTTTTCCGACAGTTGCCGGGGAATAAGGTAACGCTCGGCTATTTTCATCTTTTCTTCCAGCGTGTAGCCGGGCAGTTCGATCACTTCCAGCCTGTCCAAAAGCGCCGGCGGTATTGTATCCAGAATATTGGCCGTCGTGATGAACATGACATGGGAAAGATCAAACGGCACATCCAGATAATGATCGGCAAAGGAATTGTTCTGCTGCGGATCCAGCACTTCCAGGAGGGCCGAAGAAGGATCGCCGCGGAAATCGCTGCCGACCTTGTCTATTTCATCCAGCATGAAAACTGGGTTGTTTGATTCCGCCCTTCTCAACCCCTGAATAATCCGGCCGGGCAGAGCTCCGATGTAGGTACGCCGGTGACCGCGGATCTCCGCCTCGTCGCGCACACCGCCCAGGGAAATACGCATAAATTTACGATCCAGCGCCCGGGCAATGGAATGGCCGAGCGATGTCTTGCCTGTTCCCGGGGGGCCGACGAAACACAGAATCGGTCCCTTGGAATCCGGTTTCAATTTGCGTACGGCCAGATATTCGATGATGCGTTTCTTGGCTTTGGTAAGCCCGTAATGATCTTCATCCAGAATCCTGCGGGCCTTTTTGATATCAAGATTATCGGGAGTGCCTTCATTCCAGGGCAGCGCCGTGATCCAGTCCAGATAAGTTGAGGCTACTGTATATTCGGCGGACGACGGATGCATACGGCCGAGGCGCTCCAGCTCCCGTTCGGCTTCTTTTTTTGCTTCCGGAGGCAGATTTTTTTCGGTGATTTTTTTACGGTACTCTTCTGTTTCGACATTGGATTCTTCCGTCTCGCCGAGTTCCTGTTGAATGGCCTTCAAATGCTGCCGCAGATAATAGTCCCGCTGGCTCTTATCGATATCGCTTTTCACTTTGGACTGGATTTTATTGCCCAACTCCAAAACTTCCATCTGGTGGTTGACCAGGCGTGTTAATTCCTTCAGACGCTGATTGGCATCGGTAATATCCAGAATTTTCTGTTTTTCTTCCGGGGGAGCATTGATGATCGAGGCAACCATATCGGCCAGAACGCCCGCTTCCTTGATCGACTTGGCCAGCGGCCCGAATTCCGCAGGCAGAAACGGAGAAAGCTTCAATATCCGGTCAAACAGAACGATCAGATTGGCCATGAGCGCTTCCGTCTCAATATCGTTGGTTTCCTGATCTTCCAGTATTTTAATGCGTGCCTGGTAGTACGGCTTGCCGGGGATCAGTTCAAGTATTTGATACCGGCTGATTCCCTGCAGCAGTATCTGCGTACGATTGTCGGATGCTTTGGCCATTCTGACGATGGTGGCGGAAGTGCCCACAGCATGAAGGTCTTCCAGTTTGTATTGATAGAGCGGATTTTCCGGTTCTTTCTTTGTCATGATCAAACCGACTATGCGGTCTTTAACCATAGCTTCATCGACGAGCTGGATGGAACTGGTGTCCATTATCTCCAGCGGTATCATCATCTTGGGGAATACCAGCACATTATGTAACGGAAGAATGGGAATTACTTCCGGAATGGAAAAATTTTTATTTTCTTCAGAAATATTTTGCTCAGTCATTAAACCCTCCGGTTTATTTGTCGAAATACCATATTGTTCCAGCGATTATCAGGTTGTGATAACGCGAATGCGGTGCGTTTTATGATCCTGGATCTTATGAATTCGAATCATGAGGATCCCGTCGGCATAAGAAGCAACTGCCGATTCGGCATCAACCGCCTGCGGTAACACGATGTTTCTTTCAAAATAGCCGTGTGGAATCTCCGCGAGGCAATAACGCGCGTTTTTTACAACCGAAATCATTTTGCGTACCCCGGCGATTTTAATTTTTTTCCGGGTCAGTTCAATATGCAACTCTTCCTTGTTTATTCCGGCAAGGTCGGTCAGAATAATAATCTCGTCCGGTGATTCATAAACATCGATGTGAGGCACCCAGCTGCATTCATGATGACGGAATGCCGGGCTTACCAGATGGAAAACCTCATCGACGGCTTTTTGAAATTCCTCTTCAAAATTATTGTTGAATCGAATCTTAATAAAATTCATTTTCATCACCTATTGATTGGGGTTGTAAAAATATTTATAACCATGCTACAAAAATATAGTGTTCCCGTGCCGATTTGTAAAGGTTTGCTCCGTCAGATTAATATTTTTTGGAAAGAAAGCAAATGAAAATAATGAATTGTATTTGCCGGATATTAAAAAACAAGCCGGTGATATGCGGTATAATTGCCTTAATAATTTGTTCAATTCCAGGTTCTCCCGCTGCGGCGGGAAAAATAAGTTTAACTGAAGCGGATAACCGGCGGGCAGTGGAGATTAACGCCGGTGATGATCTGGAGGTTATTCTCACCGGGAATCCAACTACGGGTTATGTCTGGGAGAGTGTGGAATCTGATCAGGTGATCCTGCCGTCCCGGGGAGGCTATAAATACACTCCGGCATCCGCCATGGTTGGCTCCGCGGGTCAATTTGTTTTTTCTTTCCGGGCGGCGGCTGCGGGTGAAACTCCTCTGCGGATCGTTTATCGGCGTCCTTTTGAAAAGAGCGCCGCTCCGCTAAAATTTTTTGAAGTTCTGGTGAGAATTAAATAAACTTTTAATTATGTTGTGTTATAGATTGTTCGAAAGTAAAATGCGGGTTAAAAAATAACTGGCTAAACGCTTGTCTTTTTGCTATGGGTGTTCCCGCTTTTGTGACCATCCTCTGTTCAAAGCCGATATTAATCACGAAAACCAGCACAGAAAAGACAATATGAGAGTTTAAAACTATGAAAAAAGAACATTTAAGAAACATTGCTATTATTTCCCATGTTGATCATGGCAAAACGACCCTGCTTAATGCCATGCTGAAACAAACGGGAGTGTTCCGGGCCAATCAGGCGGTAGAAGACCGGGTGATGGATTCGATGGACCTGGAAAAAGAACGCGGCATTACCATTACGGCGAAAAATACGGCCGTTGATTACAACGGCGTTAAAATAAATATCGTCGATACGCCGGGACATGCCGATTTCGGCGGAGAAGTGGAACGCAGCCTCAATATGGTTGACGGTGCGATACTGCTTGTTGATTCCAGCGAAGGGCCGCTGCCCCAGACACGGTTTGTCCTGAAAAAGGCGCTCGCTAAAAAACTGCCGATAATTCTCATTATCAATAAAATCGACCGCAGTGATGCCCGCATTGAGGAAGTGATCAGCGAAACATACGACCTGTTCATTGATCTGGATGCGTCGGAGCAGCAGATTGAGTTTCCGATATTATATACCAATGCCAAAATCGGTGTTTGCCATAAAAAGATGGGAGATTCCTGCACCGATTTGCAGCCGTTGCTTCAGACGATAATTGACAGCATCCCGGCGCCGGAAGCGAACGATGAAGGCAATCCGCAGTTTCTCATTACCAATCTGGATTATGATCCGTATGTGGGACAGATCGCCATCGGCCGCCTGCAAAGCGGCAAGCTGGAAATGAATACCAACTACAGCCTGTGTGCCAAGGATAAAGTAGTTCCCAATGTAAAATTCAGCGCCCTTTATACTTTTTACGGGCTTACGAAAAAACCGGTAATCAGCGCTGAATCCGGCGATATCATTGCTCTCTCCGGAGTGGAGAACGTTAAAATCGGCGATACGATTTCTTCCTTGATTGATCCGCAGCCGCTGCCCCGTCTCACGGTGGATGAACCGACTGTTTCCATGATGTTTTACGTCAATAACGGTCCTTTTGCCGGAACGGAAGGTAAATTTCTTACATCCCGCCATTTGCTCGAACGTCTGGAAAGAGAATCTCTGAGAAATGTCGCCATTAAAATCAAGAAACTGGAAAGAACCGATGCTTTTGAGGTCTGCGGCCGTGGTGAACTGCAGATGGCGGTTTTGATCGAGACGATGCGCCGCGAGGGCTATGAATTGATGGTTTCGCGTCCGCGGGTCATCACCAAAGAGGAAAAAGGCAGGACAATGGAGCCGCTGGAGCGGTTGTTTCTGGATATACCGGAAGAGTTTGTCGGCAAAATTACGGAAAAGCTGTCGATAAGGAAAGGGCGCCTGGAAAGCCTGGTGAATAAAGGCAGCGGCAGAGTCAGCATGGAATTCTTAATCCCTTCCCGGGGGTTAATAGGTTTTCGCAGCCAGTTTTTAACCGATACCAAGGGCGGCGGTGTGATGAATTCATTACTGGAAGGTTACGGCCCGTGGTTTGGTCCCATTCCCCAGCGCATGACCGGAGTTTTAGTTGCCGATCGTGCCGGCCGGGTTACAACTTATGCCAGTTATGCCATGGAAGACCGCGGAGAAATGATTGTGGAAGTGGGCACGCAGGTATACGCAGGCATGATTGTCGGCGAGCGCAACCGCGTGGGTGATATGAATGTGAACATTATCAAGGAAAAGAAACTTACCAATATGCGCGCTTCGACCTCGGATACAACAATAATCCTGAGGCCGTCCCGGGTTTTATCTTTGGATCAGGCCATTGAGTTTATCGCCGAAGATGAACTGGTGGAAGTGACTCCGCAAAATGTCCGGTTACGGAAAATGGAACTCGATGCCGTAAGGAGAGCGGCGCAGCAAAAGGGCCAAAGAGATATGTAATGAAGAGGAACAGATAGTTGATTAATAAAGTTTCCGATGATTTTTACCACATTACTTTACCCATGCCGTTCAGACTTAGGCATGTTCATGTCTATGTATTGGCGGATGGTGAAAACCTCGCTCTTTTTGATACCGGTTTCAATGTCGGCGGTTCTTACGAAATCCTGGAAAAAGATCTGGGCAGTATCGGCCGGAGCATCAAATCGATCCGGGATATTTATATTACCCACGTTCATATTGACCATTGCGGCATGGCCGGTTTGATTAAGGAAAAATCAGGGGCGACGATTCATCTTTCCGCAGCCGCCGATGATTCCAATCAAAATTATTCCCGGACTGATTTACTGACGGCGAAAGTAAAAAGCTTTTATCGGACTCACGGCTTTACAGAAAAAGAAGTTGATGATTTAATCGAATTATTCAGCGGCATGCGCAACATCATAGCCGTCTTTAAAGGTGATGACCGGTTACAGCCAAATGAGATTAAAAAATTCGGCAAGTGGCAATTTGAAGCGATCTTCACGCCCGGCCACTCGAACGGCCATACCTGTTATTATTTTCCGCGCGAAGGGTTTTTGCTTTCCGGCGATACCATCCTGCCGCATATAACTCCGAACCTGAGTCCGGATTTGTTTGATGAACAATTCCGGCCGCTTTCGAGCTTTCTTACGTCCATAAAAAAAGTGGAAAAACTGGCAGTGAATAAGATATATCCCGGCCACGGTGATGTTCTCACGGATGTAAAAACACGTGTCCGGGAACTGCAAGATCATCATGCCGGGCGGACACAACTGATTCTGAATTGTCTCGGTACGGAACCGAAAACAACCCGCGAGGTTTCCCGGGAAATATTCGGCAACGATCTGCCGGATTTTGATAAGTTTCTGGCCTTAAACGAAACATATGTCCACCTTCTGGAATTGAAACGGCAAAATGAAATTCGGGAGGAACAAAAAGGGAATAATTTGGTTTATATTATTCGGAGCAGGCGGGATGACGATTGCCTTGTCTCAAAAATAATTTAGAAAAAGAGATCACTTGTGAGCAAACAATTACAAAAAGAAATTGAACGCCGCCGGACTTTCGGCATCATCAGCCATCCGGACGCAGGGAAAACGACGCTCACCGAGAAGCTGCTCCTTTTCGGCGGGGCGATTCAGATGGCCGGAGCGGTGAAAGCCCGCAAGGCCTCCAAGCATGCGCTTTCCGACTGGATGTCTATTGAGAAGGAAAGAGGCATTTCCGTAACCTCTTCCGTGATGAAATTTGAATATGCCGGCTGCGAAATAAATCTGCTGGATACTCCCGGCCACCAGGATTTTTCCGAAGATACCTACCGGGTGCTTACCGCCGTGGACAGCGCACTCATGGTCATCGACGGCGCCAAAGGCGTGGAACCGCAAACGCAGAAGCTTATGGATGTCTGCCGCCTGCGCAATACACCGATCATAACTTTTATTAATAAGCTGGACCGTGATTGCCTGCCGCCGCTCGACGTTCTGGCGGATATCGAAGATAAGCTGCAAATCGAATGTTCGCCTCTTTCCTGGCCTATCGGCATGGGTAAACGTTTCAAGGGCGTCTATAACCTCTATAGCAAGACGCTGCATCTGTTCACTTCCGGCAAAAGCAAACGCTCCGATGAAGGTGTTGTTATCGAGGATTTGACCGATCCTTTGCTTACCGAACTTCTGGAGAGTCAGGCCGGCGAGCTGCGGGAAGAAATCGCACTCCTGGAAGGAGCGGCCAATCCCTTTGACCACAAGGAATATCTGAAAGCCGGTCAGACGCCCGTTTTTTTCGGCAGCGCCATCAATAATTTCGGTGTCCGGGAATTGCTCGATGCTTTTGTGGAAATTGCCCCGCCTCCCGTTCCGCGGCCGACTACAACCAGGCAGGTAATGCCGGATGAAGAAGATTTTTCCGGGTTTGTGTTTAAAATTCAGGCCAATATGGATCCGGCCCACCGCGACCGCATTGCTTTTCTGCGCATCTGCTCGGGGAAATTCGAGCGCGGCATGAAAGTACAGCAGCATCGAATCGGCAAGGAAGTTATTTTATCGAATGCCACTATTTTTATGGCGCAGGACCGCACCAATATCGAAGAGGCCTATCCGGGAGACATCATCGGGATTCATAATCACGGGACCATCAAAATCGGCGATACCTTTTCGCAGAAGGAACCGCTAAAATTTACCGGTATTCCCCATTTTGCTCCGGAGCACTTCTGCCGCGTCCGCCTGAAAGACCCTCTGCGCATCAAGCATCTGCAGAAAGGCCTGACCCAGCTTTCCGAAGAGGGAGCCATCCAGGTTTTCAAGCCGTTATGGGGCTCGGATAATATCCTGGGTGCCGTAGGCTCCCTGCAATTCGATGTAACAATGTCGCGGCTTAAAGATGAATACAGCGTCTATGCCGATTACGAGAAGACCGATTATGCCGCCGCGCGCTGGGTAACTTCAACCGATGCCAAAAAGATGGAGGATTTCCAGAAGAAAAACCATGCCAATCTGGCTATGGATACGGAAGGCAACCTGGTTTACCTGGCTTTGAGTGAATGGCGTCTGTCCCATACCATGGAAGAGTGGCCGGGGATTCAATTCCATAAAACAATGGAAAAAAGCTGAGGACGGCATTGTCCTCAAAATATAAGTTTAGATCTTCTTATTTAAACACTCGTGACTGATTATCGCTTTCACCTACCTATACGTATTTTGAAGAAAGGGGCGAGATAAAAATCACATTTATTTTCTTGAAGCCCTGCCTCCCCGTTCATTCGTGTTTGTACCTTTGTCAATGGAAAGAACCCCGTTAACAAAAAGGTACTCCACGCCTGTTGAATACTGATGAGGGTCGTTATATGTAGCGTAGTCTCTGAGCTTTGGCAGATTGATGAGTGCAATGTCTGCGAAGTACCCCGTGGCCAGCTTTCCCCTGTCCTGCATCCGGAACTTTTCGGCAGGCAGGGAAGTCATCATCCTGATGACTGTGGACAGGTCCAATAACTTTTCATCAACGGTGAACTTCTTGATCATTCTTGGATAGGCACCATAGCACCGTGGATGCGGTTTCCCGGCGCCCTTGATGGTTGTCCATCCATCCGAACTGACAAAGACAAAATCATCACGCATCAGGAATGCACGCACGTTCCGCATGTCCTGGTCTTGCATAATGGCCTGAGGCGCATCATTCGAGCAGACCATATCCACATACGCCTCCGACGGTGTTTTTTCCTCCATAGCAGCAATTTCCTTTATGGTTTTTGCTTCATAATGCGGCCTTTCCGGATAGATGATGATCATCGTCCTCTCCGGACCAAGATACGAAAATGTTTCTTCAACAGCCTTCTTTAGCTCAGCTCGGCCTTTTGCCGTTTTGTATTCTTCCTTGATTCCCTTATCTGTTTTATATTTGGCTGGGGTTAACATGGTTATCCAGGTCACGCCGGCATCGTACGGGTAGGCATCGGCGGTAATGTCAACGCCTTCCGCCCGTGCCTTGGTGATAAGCTCGATTATAGGCATTGACGTCATGTTATGGATCGGCTCGTTGATCTGGATGTGCGAGATATGAACCGGGATATTTGCCCTTTTGCCGATCACGATCGCCTCTTTCAGCGCTTCGATTATTCCAATCCGCCCGTCATTGTAACTCCGCCCCGTCAGATCCCTGATATGCGAGACATACACCCCGTTATATTTCTTGACCACTTTGGCCAGTTCAACCAGTTCTTCCGTGTCCGCGAGTGCACCGGGTGCATATTCAAGACCGTTGGAAAGACCAACAGCACCCTTTTCCATTTCTTCGGCAATTCTTTTCTTCAGGGCCTCAAGCTGCCGTGGGGTCAGTTTTTTCGGTTGATCATAGCCGAATAACTCCTGCCTTATTGCCCCATGCGGAGTCAGAGAGTACACGTTGCTGCCAAACTTCACCGTATCTAGGACGTCATAGAAGGCATTGAGATTTGTATAACCAAATCCACAGTTCCCCGTAACAATAGTCGTTACCCCCTGATAAGCATAGCTGTGATTTCCGACAAGGCTGGGTATTTTAGGGGCAATAGCCGCTACATCATTTCCGAGACGCTGGAACGTAAGGTCACCATGATTGTGAACATCGATAAAACCGGGTGTTACGATTAAACCTGTGGCATCGATAATTCTTGCCGTTTCACCCAGATTGTTGCCAATGGCGGCTATGCGGTTACCACGAATCCCAATGGAAGCAATGCGTGGCTGTACCGAGGTACCATCGTAGACCATCCCGTTTCTGATGACGGTATCGTACCTTCTGCTGTCTGAGCCATATGAAACAATGGGGTCAACTAAACATGCAGTGCCGGTGATTATTGCAGCTTTCAAAAAATCGCGTCGTGTAATCATAGCATCTCCTCATTTTGTACGGAAAACAGGGCGGAAAAGAAACTCCATTCTTTTCCGCCCTCTGGACTGGGTTAAGCATCAGAACTTATCAACAGGGGAAGAAGGTAAAGCAGATCACCCCCCAGACGAACCACAAGGCGGCAAAGACCATGCCGTACCCGAAGAATTTACGGAAATCCACCCGGGCGATGCCGGCGACGATAACATACCAAAACGGCGACATCAGATTGCCTACCTGGTCGCCGACGCCAAGGGACAAGAGGCCTCGTTGGAATGAAACACCAACGGTTTCCGCCGCTTTAGAGGTGACGAATCCCTGAATGACCCACTGTCCGCCGCTCGAGGGAACAAAAATGGCAATGATTGCCCCGGAAATAGCCATGAGCAGCGGAAAAGTATAGGGCGTGGAAATACCGCCCATGAATTTGGCGATGTATTCACCGGCCGGTGTAAACTGGAGAACGCCTGCCGCCAGGGCGTACAGGTGATAAATCACGACAACCGACCAGGAAGACCGGATGCCTTCTTTCAAGGCCTCTGTAAACCGGAAGACGTTTCTGTGCAGGAGAAAACACAGCAGCAGGAAGATGGCATTCAGGGAGTTCAGATCCAGCCCCAGATTTTTGGTGAAAAAATGATGGTAAAGCCAGTAGATGATTCCGATGATCAGGATGTATCCGATAATATTGCTTCGTTCCAGCTTCTGGGAAAAAGTCAGTGCTTTATTGCTTTCCCGGGCGATTGCCTCGGCTACATGGTCCTCGACTAATTTATAAGCATCGGGATATGCGGCGATTGTTTTGGGCGTCCTGGGAAAAAGCAGCCGGGAAACGATCAGAATCAGAATCATAAAACCGATGACGTTGATTATGGCTGCCGGAGACCAGATGGTTGTGGACAGGGCCATCTGTCCTGTCGTTTTTTCCAGAAAATGTCCGGGTGTGGCTGAAAGCAGCGGTCCGCTGGCGGAGAGACCGTATTGCCAGACCGAATGAGCGGCAAAAACAGTTGCCAGCGCGACCATAAGATCCACCTTGATTCCCTTTTTTTCAGCTTCGCCGCAGAAGTAGACGGCAACCACAGGCCCCAGGGTGATAGCCAATCCCCAGTAAAGATAGCCTAAAAGGCCTGTTACAATAGCGGCGAGGGCAATTACCTGAAAAGGCGAAGAGGGAATTTTGGACAACGCCAGAATGATTTTTCTGAAAAGCGGTGTCTGTCCGAAAACGGCGCTCAGGGTGATGATGAGGGTCATTTGCATCGTAAATGCCAGAAGCATCCAGAAGCCCTTGTAATAAGCGGCGCCGGTCTTTTCTACAGGCACTCCGATGGCCGTGGCGAATAAAAACAAGATAATAACCATGATGACTGCTGATGTAATTGCATCGGGTACGTACTTTTCAATAAACAAAGCAAAGCGTTCCAAACGACCTTTTTCCATTTTCTACCTCCTTTTTTCATTATTTACGGCTTATCTTGTGATAAGACGTTTATAACCGGATAGGTTTTGCAGCCGGTAATCGGTACGGGGAAATGTAAAAAAGTGCCGGAATACTTTACATACGGCGGCGGTCGGGATTATGTCGGGGTATTCCAATCCGGAAGCGGAGAATATAAAAAAATCTTCCCGTACAGGGTGCTTTACAGCAGGCACTGCAAGCTCCTTTTTTGAAGCCCGGTGGTTCCTTCGGAATTGTCCGCGGACGAGATGCGGAATGCCGCCTCCCGCCTGCGTTTCTTCCTGAAATTATCGATATGGCCGGACCATATCACCCCGTAAAATGAAAAATTTTTGAATAACTAATTGGTTTTCATTGCCGCCATTTTCAGTCAGCCCGCTTACTGATGGCCGGCAGGACGCAGGAGAGTGTTCTTCCTCGTGTAGAGAGTCGAAAAAGCAATCAACTTTGGCTGAGAAAGTCGTAGATTATCTTTTTTCAAGCATTAATTGTACCATTAACCGGAAAAACGATAAGTGTCTGAATTTAAAGGTCTGTCTTTACTGAAAGCAAGTTGCCGGTAAAGGAGGTGTCTAAAATGATACGTCACGAGCCCGGTATTGGATGTTCCCGTCAGGTTATAGATGGTGAAAAAAGCTATAACATTAAGATGTTATTAATCATTGAATAATTTTATTCAGTTCTGTTTGAAATCGAACACCGGAGGCTGAAGCGCAGTTATTCCGTCCAGATGAAAGCAGATTCGTCATGGCCTGAAAATGAATGTCCTGTTGAATTTTATATTTAAATCATTTTAATCTCTTGTCCATGCCTGTAAAACCGCAGTCCGGTTCGTAACAGGTGACATTGAGGAAGGCGCATTTTTGATTACAGACAGGACATGTCTCCGGCGGTTTTACTGCAACCAGTGTGTTGCCGCAATTACTGCATTTCCAGGTGTTTTCCGGAATATTTATTTTCTGATCGGCCATGGTTTTAACCCTCCTTGTTTTTGTGGTATTAATTTTATTTAATATAAACGCTTACTTAGTTTTAATTTTAACATAAAAATACAGGAAAAGGTTTAATATTTCAATCCCTACGAAACAAATATTAACTGTAGCGAGGAATATCCTTGAAATTATCCGTTTCTTTCGGTAAACGGTGGGGGTATTTTTATACGGAGACAAATATGGCTAAGGATGCAAAAAAGAACGATCTGGCCGGTTTGACCCTGCTTGGTAAAACAGCCGAACCGGTTAAAAAACTTGAAACTTTTCCTAATCATCATCCCGGTCGTCATTATACGGTTACATTACAGACGGAGGAATTCACCTGTGTGTGCCCGATGACCGGACAACCGGATTTTGCCAAAATAAAAATTCAATATGTGCCGGACAGGAAGATCGTTGAATCGAAATCGTTAAAGCTGTATTTATGGTCTTTCCGCAACGAAGGAGTCTTTCACGAACATGTCACCAATGTTATTCTTGATGATCTTGTTGCGGCGCTTAAGCCGCACTGGTGCAAGGTAAGTGCGGAATTTTCCATCCGCGGCGGGATCGGCATAACAGTGGAAGCGGAGTCCAAGAAATGACTGCACAAGACTGGTGGCTGAAGCAGAAAGGCTGAAGAGAAAACAATCAAAGTGTAATATACAAAAGATAAGAGATGCTGAAAAATGCATTTTATCATCATAACAACCTTCAGCCCTCGGTCTTCAGTCTTTTAACCTAATAATAAATATGGAAGGATATGCGAATTATGGCAAAACGCACAGACATTAAGAAAGTGTTGATTATCGGTTCCGGCCCCATCGTTATCGGGCAGGCCTGTGAATTTGATTATTCCGGAACGCAGGCCTGTAAAGCACTGCGCAAGCTGGGTTACAAGATCATCCTTGTCAATTCGAACCCGGCTACAATCATGACCGATCCGGGCATGGCCGATGTTACCTATATTGAACCGCTGAATTTCCAGACGCTCGTGGAAATCATCGAAAATGAAAAACCCGATGCCATACTGCCTAACCTGGGCGGCCAAACCGGCCTCAATCTTACTTCGGAACTGCACCGCAAAGGGATATTGAAGAAGCACAAGGTTAAAGTAATCGGCGTGCAGGTAGATGCGATTGAACGCGGCGAAGACCGTATCGCCTTCAAGGAAACCATGAATAAACTGGGCATTGATATGCCGGCAAGCGAGCCCGCCACCACAGTAGAAGAAGCCGAAAAAATTGCCGCCCGGCTCGGTTATCCGGTGGTTATTCGTCCGGCCTATACGATGGGCGGCACAGGCGGCGGCATGGTTTACAATCTGGAAGAGCTGCGTACCATCGCCGGCCGCGGCATAGCGGCAAGTCTGATCGGCCAGATCCTGGTGGAAGAATCGGTATTGGGATGGGAAGAACTGGAACTCGAAGTGGTGCGCGATGCTAAAAATAAGATGATTACGGTCTGCTTCATCGAAAATGTCGACTCCATGGGCGTGCATACCGGCGACTCCTACTGCACGGCGCCGATGCTTACAATTAGCCCCGAGCTGCAAAAGAAGCTGCAGAAATATTCGTATGATATTGTGGAGGCGATTCAGGTGATCGGCGGTACAAACGTTCAGTTTGCCCATGATCCGAAAACCGACCGGATTGTCGTCATTGAAATCAATCCGCGCACCTCGCGTTCTTCGGCACTTGCTTCCAAAGCCACGGGGTTTCCCATTGCGCTTATTTCCTCCATGCTGGCCTCCGGCATTACGCTCGATGAAATACCTTACTGGCGTGAAGGCACGCTGGATAAATACACGCCTTCCGGCGATTATGTTGTTGTGAAATTCGCCCGCTGGGATTTTGAAAAATTCCGCGGCGCCGAAGACAGGCTGGGTACCCAGATGCGCGCCGTGGGCGAGGTCATGAGTATCGGTAAAAATTACAAGGAAGCATTTCAGAAGGCCATTCGCTCGCTGGAAAAGAGCCGTTACGGTCTCGGGTTTGTCAAGGATTTCAATAAAAAATCTCTGGAAGAACTAATGGAAAGCTTGAGTGAACCATCCAGTGAACGGCAATTTATTATGTATGAAGCTCTGCGGAAGGGTGCTTCCGTGGATACTCTTGCCGCCCGCACTTATATTAAAAAATATTTCATTGAACAAATGAAGGAACTGGTTGAACTGGAAGAAAAGATTCTCCGGTATAAGGGGAAGGTATTGCCCGATGCCCTGTTGCAACAGGCGAAAAAGGATGGGTTTGCCGATAAATATCTGGCGATAATCCTGGGCAAGAAAGAAACTGAAATCAGAAAACAGCGTCTGGCAATGGGGATGCAAGAATGCTGGGAAGCGGTTCCGGTGAGTGGTGTGGAAAATGCAGCCTATTATTATTCCACTTATAACGCTCCCGATACGGTGAAGGTAAGCCCCAACAAAAAGATAATGGTTTTAGGCGGCGGTCCCAACCGGATCGGGCAGGGAATTGAATTTGACTATTGCTGTGTCCACGCGGCTTTTGCTCTGCGTGATGAAGGTATTGAAACCATCATGGTCAACTGCAATCCGGAAACAGTTTCGACGGATTACGATACATCGGATAAACTTTACTTTGAGCCGCTTACGGTGGAAGATGTTTTGAGTATTTACGAAAAAGAGAAACCGGAAGGTGTAATTGTGCAGTTCGGCGGTCAGACGCCGCTCAACATTGCAGCCGATCTGGCGAAAGCCGGTGTAAAAATAATCGGCACTTCTCCGGAAACGATTGATCTTGCCGAAGACCGTGACCGTTTCCGCAAGATGATGGATAAGCTGGGTATTCCCATGCCGGCATCGGGCATGGCGAGCACTCTCGCCCAGGCACTGGAGGTGGCGGGCCGTATCGGGTATCCGCTCATGGTGCGTCCTTCTTATGTGCTGGGGGGGCGGGGCATGGAGATTGTTCATGATGAAGAAATGCTCAAACGTTATGTTGCGGCGGCTGTCGGCGTTACTCCGGAGCGTCCCATTCTGATCGACAAGTTTCTGGAAAATGCCATTGAAACGGAGGCCGACGCCATTTCCGACGGTACGGATGCTTTTGTTCCCGCCGTTATGGAACATATTGAACTGGCCGGTATTCACTCCGGCGATTCCGCCTGTGTTATTCCGCCGATCAGTATTTCCGCCCGGCATATTGATACGATCAATGAATATACGAAAAAGATAGCCGTTGAATTCGGTGTGATCGGTCTAATGAATATTCAGTATGCCATCGCCGGCGACGTCGTTTATATTCTGGAAGCCAATCCCCGCGCCTCCCGCACGGTACCGCTCGTTTCCAAGGTCTGCAATATTTCCATGGCGCGGCTCGCCACTCAGGTGATGCTGGGGCGGAAACTTGCCGACCTGAATCTGAAGAGAAAATCGTTCCATCATTTCGGTGTGAAGGAAGCCGTATTCCCCTTTAATATGTATCCGGAAGTTGATCCGGTTCTGGGCCCCGAAATGCGTTCTACCGGTGAAGTTCTTGGTCTTGCCGATTCCTTCGGGCTTGCTTATTACAAGGCGGAAGAAGCAACGGGGCAAATCCTTCCCGCCAAGGGTGCGGTGTTGATTACCGTCGAAGAAAAGGACAAGAGCGGTGTGCTGGAAGTGGCACGCGCTTTCGAAAAAATGGGCTTCAAAATTCTGGCATCGGAAGGGACGCATAAATTTCTGGTAAGTCAGGGTATTGTTTCCGAACGTATTTTAAAGATGCACGAAGGACGGCCCAACATTGTCGACGCCGTTAAAAACGGAGAGATTCAGCTGGTAATCAATACGCCGGTTGGCAGGCTCGGTAAATACGACGATTCCTATATCCGGAAAGCAGCCATTAAGTATAAGATTCCCTATATAACGACAATAGCGGCGGCAGTGGCGGCAGCCAAGGGAATTGCCGCCTTCAGCCACGGTCATGGCCGGGCCAAATCCCTGCAAAGCTATCATGCGGAAATAAAATAAAACAGTTGTAAAATGGTGAACGAACTCCTGGTCGCAGGAGTTCGGATCAGCACTTCCTATTCCCTCATTTTGATCTTATATTTGGCAGCTTTGCGGACAATTGTGGGTTGGCTTATCCCCAGTTCTGCGGCGGCTTTCCGTGTTGTGCCGAATCGGGCCAGGGCATTGGTAATCATTTCTTTTTCGAAATTTTCCAAGGCATATTTATAATTAAAATCAGGAGGCACCGCGGGAGGTCCGGGCTCATTGCCGGAAGATTTGATACGCCGGCTCAAAAAATCAGCATTATGGATGATGTTGTCGGCCGATGTTATCATGCAGCGCTCGATGACATTTTCCAGCTCCCGGATGTTTCCCGGCCAGTCATAATCCAAAAATTCATAAATCACCCGGTCGTCGAAATGTTTGTTAAAACCGTATTTGTTGTTGAACATCTGCACAAAATGAAAAACCAGATCCGGTATTTCTTCTTTTCTTTCCCGCAGGGGGGAACAACCACGGGCACTACGCTCAGCCGGTAATAAAGATCTCCCCGGAACGAATTGTCCGCGACCATTGCTTCCAAATCGCGGTTTGTTGCGGCAAGAATACGCACATCCAGTTTGATCGTTGCCTGGCCGCCGACTTTTGTTATTTCTTTCTTTTGCAGTACCCGCAGAATTTTTGATTGCAGATTCAACGGCATTTCTCCTATTTCATCCAGAAATAAAGTGCTTCCGTTGGCCAGTTCAAATGCCCCTATTTTTCCTTTCTTGCTTGCTCCCGTGAATGCTCCCGGTTCGTAACCGAACAGTTCTGATTCCAGCAGATTATCCGGTATGGCCGCACAATTGACGGTGATCAGCAATTTATCTTTCCGCGGACTGTTTTCATGAAGCATTTCGGCGACAACATCCTTGCCGACGCCGGATTCACCCAGAAGCAGAACGGTCGCGTCGATTTTGCTGAGTCTCATGATGAGGTCAATAAGTGTTTTGGATTTGTTTGATTTGGCTACATATTTACTGGGTAATTTTATTATTTCGAGCTGGTCCCGATAATGCTGGCTTAAACTTTCCGCTTTTTCCAGTTGATCTTTGAGATTGTTGAGCTCCGTTATATCCCGGACATTATGAACGATTCGAACCACGTCATTTCTGTTGTCAAATATCGGATTGCTGGTTACCAGGATTGATTTTCCCGTGCGGACTTCCTGAAATGTCGTGACCGGCTTGCCTTTTAGTATATCGTCGAGCGGCAGCGGCTGCAGGAATATACCGATATCGACAAGCTCGGCGATTGTTTTGTAGATCAGTTCTTCCTTGCTTATTCCCGTTATCCGGGTGAAGGCGTTATTGACGCGTAATATCTTTCCGAAAGTGTTGGTGAGATATATCCCGTCGAAAGAAGATTCGATGATGGCATCCACTTCGTTTTTTAATTCCTTGGTGTACTTTAATTCTTCCGATATGTTTTCCAAATCGGAAATGTCCTGGAAGAGGGCGACTGCTCCGATGATCTGTTCTTTATTTCTCAACTGGCTGATGTTGGCGATGAGAATTCTGTTGCGGAAAAAAAGTTTTTTACTGAATACGGTTTTTCCGGTGTTTGTTACTTCCTGCATTTTTAAGTCGGGGAAAAAGTCCGCAATCAGTTTGCCCACCAGTTCTTTATTCGTTACATTTAATATTTTTTCCGCAGCGGGATTAATGAAGCGAATATAGTTGTTATTGTCGGTTGTTATAATTCCGCTGTAGGCTGAATTGATCATTGTTTTCAACTCTTCCTGTAACAGGAGGATGGAACTGAAGCATGCCCGGATAGTGTCGGAGAGGTTTACTATGCCGGTGAGATGACCGTTTTCCACCACCGGTATACTCCCTATGGGAATTCTCAGTAAATTAAGGCTGTCTTCGTCCGGCGTGGTAGTGGCCGGGTTTGTCCGCATTACGTCTTTTACGTTTTTATTGATATCGCCGCTTCTGTTTATCTCTCTCAGGGCCAGAGTTTTAGTGATTATGCCGACAACGTTGTCATAATCATCGACAATCGGTACTGCATCCAGGGAATTTCTAATGATTAAGTCTATCGCGTCTTTCAATCTGGCGTCGGTTTTGAGCACAAAGGGATTAGGGTACATGTAGTCCCTGACCTTGATGTTCATTTTCTGGTAGCCGGTATCGCTATAGAAATCGTCGACTTGTTTTTTAAGATTATCGATAATGATAGAATTCACAATAATGCTCCTTGATAAAAGTGATTTGATATTACCTTCTTTTGATTCACTAGTAAATCATTTTCTTTTTTAGAATCATTTATTGATCAAATAGCAGTGCTGCGATTCGATAATGAATCGATTTTAAGCTTAGAGCAGAGAGTGTTTTGGAACAGCACGAAACTTAAATGATATACAATATACTAATTTTATTAAATATTAAATATATCAAGCTACCAGCTTTTTATCTTGGCATGTAAATTGATCTAGAAATGTACAGATAAAACATTGGGCATCGGTTTTTTTGAGCAGAACGTTTCCTGATAATTAGTCCTTTAAGCTTTTTATGGTTTGGAAAATCAACCAAATTTCCATAAAAGGCATTCCCAATGAAATTCAATAACATATTGCTTTTAATAGCCGAAAAAACCGCCGCAGGCAGTTTGGGCCGGCCGCAATGTCCAAAAAGCGAAAAATTAAAAAGCCGGAGTTTACCGGTAAATGAATACTTAAAGGAGCGATATTATGGATTTCAATTTGACTGAGGAGCAGGAAGCATTGAAAAAGATGGCGCGCAAATTTTCGGAGCAGGAAATCATTCCGTATATTCAGGAATATGACGACAAAGAAGAGTTTCCCTGGTCAATAATCAAAAAGATGCATGAAGTCGGCCTTATGACTACGGCTGTACCGGAAGAGTATGGCGGCCCGGGGATTGATATGGTGGGCCAGATGCTGGTGACCGAAGAACTGTGTTACGGCTGTCTGGGGGTTGGAGCAACCATGGCGGCAAGCGCCCTTCTGGCGCCGGGACCTGTCGAAGTAGGGGCGAATCACGAACAGAAAAAATATTTCTATAATATGTTGAATGAAGGCAAGCTCGCGGCATTTTGTTTGACGGAACCGGGTGCCGGTTCCGATGTGGCAGCCATGTCCACCACGGCGCGCCGGGATGGCGATTATTATATACTGAACGGAACCAAACAGTTTATCACCAACGCCGGTGTGGCTGATGTCTATGTGGTTTTTGCCACAACGGATAAGAAACTGCGTTTCAAGGGTATCAATGGTTTTATTGTCGATCGCCATACACCGGGCATTACCGTGGGACCGGAAGAAAAGAAAATGGGGCTTAGGGTTTCTGATACAAGACAGGTTATCTTTGAGGACGTGCGCGTGCCGGTGGCCAATCGTCTGGGTGCGGAAAACGAAGGCTTTAAAATTTGCATGAAGGCGCTCGATCTTTCCCGTCCGTCGGTTGCGGCGGAAGCTGTAGGTGTGGCCCAGCGTGCTTTTGAAGAAGCGATAAAATATTCCAAAGAGAGGGTTGCTTTCGGACAGCCTATTTCCAATTTTCAAGCCATTCGCTTTATACTGGCCGATATGGCCATGGAAATCGAGGCGGCCCGGTTGCTTACGTATAAAGCCTGCGTGCAGGCCATGAAAGGTCTGCCGTTCACGCATATTGCGTCATATGCCAAGTGTTTTGCATCGGATGTGGCCATGCGGGTGACGACAAATGCCGTTCAGGTTCTGGGTGGGTACGGCTATCTTCGGGAATACAAGGTGGAAAAACTGATGCGCGATGCCAAGGTCATGCAGATTTACGAAGGAACGAATCAGATTCAGAGAGTCGTAATTTCCGGTCATATACTTAAATAAAATTATTTAATAAAAAAGGTGAAAGAAATATGAATTATGATGTCATAGTAGTAGGCGGTGGTATCGGTGGACTGGCTTTCGGAGCTTTGGCCTGTGCTCGCCTGGGTAAAAAAGTTTTGATACTGGAGAAAAACAATGCCGTCGGCGGCAGGCTCTATTCTTTTCAACGGGAAGGTTTTACCTTGGATATAGGAGCCCATGTCATTTCACAAAGTGAAAAAGGTCCTCTGGGGCCGATTTTGCAGGCCGTGAACAAGGAAGGTTCCATATCCTGGAAGCATGTCCGTCCCATGACAAGTTATCGCGGTGAAATGTTTGCTTTTCCCCGCGGACTCGAAGGAAGGATTCCCGAAGGTGAATATGCGGCGCTGATGTCCTTTTTCCGGGAGATCGTATTGATGAATGATGCCGCCTCACACGAACTTGATGCAGTTGATTTACGCACCTATGCGCAAAGCAAAGGCGTACATGATCCGCTGGCTCTGGCCTGCATCAATAACGTCAACATGGTTTATGTCTGTGTTCCCTATCAGAGAGCCAGCGCCGGTGAATTTATCCGCTGCCTGCGCAACGAAGCGCACTCCCGTGCGTCGGGATATCCGGAAGGCGGCTGCGGGGCAATTTCAGAAGCAATCGCCTCGGGAATCAGGGAAAAAGGCGGTTCTCTTCTGACTTCCACAGAAGTTCAGCAGATAATAATAGAGAACGGCCGGGCAGTCGGTGTCCGGACGAAAAATTCAGAATACCGTGCTCCGATTATTATTTCCAATGCCGACGGACGCCGTACTCTCCTTGACCTGCTGCCCAAAGGAATACTTCCTCAAAATGATTCGGTGCGCATTCGGAAGATGAGTTATTCCTACAGCATGCTTATTGTCCGTATGGCTCTTAAACACCCCGTTACGGACTTAAGACTGATTACGCATATTGCCGACCTCGATCCGGAACGCTACGAGGAAAAGCTGCTTACCGGTAATTTCCCCCGTGAAGTAAATCTTTTCATGCCCGTTCCTTCGAATTTCTCGCCGGAATGTGCTCCCCCCGGCCGGCAGCTTCTTACCGCTGGGATATGGATTCCCTTTGAGACACCTGATTTGGACAAATTGAAAAATATCGTTGTCGATACGGCTTATAAAATACTGCCCGATCTGAAAAATGCCGTCATGTGGGAATATGTGACGACACCGGGTGATCTGCACGCCGCCGTCCTCGAAAACGGCGCCATTATCGGTCTGGGGCAAAGTATCGATCAGGTCGGAAAACAGCGTCTGGGTGTCAAGACGGATATACCGGGGCTCTATCTTTGCGGAGCCGAAGCAGGCGGTACGGGTGTCGGCATTGAACTTGCCATCGATTCGGTCTTCGAACTCATCAAAGAGATGGGTAAAAACGACGCCGCCTGGCTTAAGGCGATTAATTGAGCCGCGAGAAAACGGTAATTGTTTAAACAGGAAATAATTCTTTTATTGGCATGAAGGGAGGATGCAAGTAATGCCCGAGATAACTAATTACAAGACGGACAGGGATGTTTTAAATAAGAAAAGAATATCCCCCCCGCAGGGCCCTCTGACCGGGTTCCGGGTTCTCGCGCTGTCCCAGGTCCTGGCTGCGCCTTACCTGGGAACGATGCTTTCCGATATGGGTGCGGAAGTCATTAAGGTGGAAGCACCTTACGGCGATCAGGGGCGCGGGTGGCCGCCGTTTCGCACTGGTGCGCAGGGTGGGGAAAGCGCTTATTATGTATCACAAAACCGTGGAAAATACGGATTGGCCATGGATTTCACCAGTCCCAAGGCCGTGGAAATCATTCTCGAACTGGCGAAAATTTCCGACATTATGATCGAAAACTGGCGTCCCGGCGTCATGAGCCGGCGCGGGCTCGGTTATGAACACATCCGCAAGATCAATCCCGGCATAATTTACACTTCAATATCGGGTTTCGGTTGCACTGACCGCTTTGCACCAGCTCCCGGTCCATATAGTCATCGCGTCTGTTATGACGTAATCGCCCAGGCCGAATCCGGCCATCACTGGATGAACGGCTGGCCCGACCGGGCTCCTCATTCGCTCGATGTCCCCTGGTCGGACACTTATACGGGCAGCACGGCCGCTGTGGCTATTATCGCCGCTCTTATTCAGAAAATTAAAACGGGCAGGGGCCAGTGGGTTGATATCGCCCTTTCCGATTGCATGGTATCGGCCAATGAAAACCTGATCTGCATGGTCAGCATGGCCGACGAGGATGTTCCATCGCCTTGCCGCAACGGTCTGCGCCGGCTGTCCATTTCTCCTTACGGCGTTTTCAAGGCCAAGGACGACTATCTGGTTATCGGCGTGGATAATGACAAACGCTTTGCGCGTTTGTGCGAAGCAATGGGACGACCGGAACTTGCTTGCGATTCCCGATTCGATACGAACACACACCGGCTGCAGAATCGCGCCAAAATCGAAAAAATCGTTGAAGACTGGTGTGTCCGGAGGACTGTGGATAAATGCGTAAGGATCCTCCGTGATGAGTACAGGGTACCGGCGGGACCGATTCTTTCCAATACCGATTACGTAAAACATCCGCAGTTTCGAGCGCGCGAGATGATGGTACCGATCGAGCAGGCGCGTATCGGAGCTCTTGAAGCAAGCGGTGTTGTCAGCAAATTGTCCCGGACGCCGGGAAAAGTTCAGGGGGCCGCCAATCTTCTTGGTGAACACAACAGATATATCCTGAAGAAGTATCTTGGTTATACGGATGCGGAAGTCGACAAACTGTATGAAGACCTGGTTTTAGTGGATAATATCGATTACGAATATCCCGTCGGCGTCGATATTGCCAAATTGAAAGCAAAAGCAAAGGCGGAAAGGAGTGGCAAATAATGAAACTGAACGCACAGGGACCGCTGGTCGGCATTCGAATACTGGAAGTCTGTGAAGGACAGTCCGGGCCATACTGCGGAGCGCTGCTTTCCGATCTGGGTGCAGAAGTAATCAAGATAGAATCGCGTGAAGGGGATTACACCCGACGGCTCGGGCCTCATAAGAGAGGTGAATCGGCTTATTTCATCAGCTATAACCGGGGCAAGCAAAGTGTGGCGCTGGATCTTGCCAAAGAAAAAGCACGCGAGATCGTCCGGGAGCTCACTAAACACTGCGATGTTTTTTTAGAGAATCTTGATCCCGGGGAAATCGGTGCTTTAGGGCTTGATTATGAAACGATAGAGAAAATTAATCCATCCATAATATACGGATCGGTTTCCTGTTACGGGCGAACGGGGCCGCTGGCCGACCGGGTCGGCAACGACATCGTTGCGGAAGCCATGTCCGGTCATACCTTTGCCAATGGTTCACCGGACGGTCCGCCGGAACCCCTGGGGATTGCTATTTCCGATCATTGCGGCGGAACGGAGTTAGCCTGGGCCATTCTCTGTGCTTATGTGAACAAGATGCTTACCGGCAACGGCCAGTATGTGGATGTGTCGGTTTCCGACAAGTGCATCTCCATTGCCGAAAATGTTCTGGTTTGTGCAACGGTAGGCGATATCGTCCGGGGAAGAACCGGGGGGTACAATTTTAATTGCGGTCCCTACGGAGTTTTCCAGGCCGCGGACGGCGCTTACGCCATCGGTTGCGGTTCCGACGAAATGTGGGCCAAAATTTCCAATTCACTGGGAAGACCGGAGCTCTTGAAAGCCGACGGCTGGTCGAACAATACCGAGCGGGGGCGCAATCATTCCACCCATATGATTCCACTGATGACGGATTGGGGCAAGGACAAGAAGCGCGACGGCATAGTGGAAATCATGCGCGATCAGAATTCCATCCCCTGCGGAGCGTGTCTTACGCATAAAGAAGTCCAGAAGGATGCCCATTACAGGATGCGGCAGACCATTTCCGATATTGAGCAGCCGAAGGCGGGCAAGGTCAGCGTGGCGAGTCCCTTTGCCGGTAAAATGACCGATACCCGGCCGGCCATACAGGGTCCGGCTCCGCTTTTAGGTGAGCATAACGAGACCATACTGGCGATGCTTTTGTCCTACACAAAGGACGAGATTGAACGTCTCTATGATGCGGGAGTTCTGGTACAAGATCTCGACCCGCGCCAGCCGGAGTGAGCAAAGACGTATGAAACCATGTCTGGGCGCAGGTTTTTATGAAGAGTGTTGAAGGGTGTGTCTTTATATTGGAGAATGAAAATAATGAATAGGAAAGGAGGGATGCCGCGCAGGAACACGGTTTTCGTAGTAACGGGCATTTACGGTATTTTTGATTCGTAAATTTCCTATCGAGGCTTTGGTAATAAATCGGCCGAAGCAAAAAATATTACCACCTTTAAAATTGCCAAGTAAAGGAGAAGAAAGATGAAGAAATATTTTTGGTTAAGTTTGGTACTGGTGGCTTTTGTCTTCGCATTTAATGCGAATATTGTATGCGCGGACAGCAAGCCTTTGAAATTGAAGATGCAGAGCGCCTATCCCCCGGGGGATAACACCTATGACGTTCATTCCGTTGAGCTCGTTAAATGGATTCAAGACGCTTCCAAAGGCAGAGTCGAAGTTGACCTTTATGCTCCGGGAGCACTGTGCGATTTCACCGAGATGCATCGAGCCTTACAGCATGGTACGATTGATATCGGTGCCAAATTCGGCATGCTTTATTCCGGTGCTATGCCGATGGGAGATATCGTCGGCGGATTGCCTTTCGCCTGGGGAAACGGCGAAGAAGGGATGGAAGAAGCCATTGAAGTATTTTTCGGTCCGAAGTACCGCCTGATTGATGTTGTCCGCGAAGCTTTTGCCGAAAAAAACCAGTTTTTTCTGGTACCCAACTGGTGCGATGCTTATCCGTTTTTGCTTAACTTTCCCATGAATAAAATTTCCGACCTGAAAGGAAAGAAATTGAGAGCGGGCGGTTCCGGAGCGAAATGGTTTACCAAAGCCGGTGCAGCCACGGTATCCATTCCCGGTGCGGAAGTTTACATGGCCATGAAGCTCGGTACGGTTGAAGGTACGGCTTTTCCTCCCCGGATTCTGGAAGGTCAGAAACTCAAGGAAGTTGTTAAGTATATGATTCTGCCCGGTCTTGCCGGTCCTCAGACTCAGCATGTTTTCCACAAGAAATCATGGGAAAAAATACCTGCTGATATACGGGCTATTCTTACCGATGAGAAAAACCTGATTGCCTTCTACCGCAGATGCGGAAAGGCCTACATTAAGGGTGATGATGAAGCAGTGGCAGCTGCTACCAAATACGGTGTCAAGACGATTACTCTGTCCAAAGATGTAGTAAAGGAATCCCGAATTCTCGCTCAGTCTATCTGGGATGAATTTGCCGCCAGAGACAAGCACTGTGCCAAGGCGGTGGAAATTCTCAAACGCTTCCAAAGAGATAAGGGTGGCTTATAGGACTGCCGGACAAACAGGGCTCCCAGGCTGGTTTTCAGCGCCTGAATTTTGGGAGCCGACACAATAACTTGTATCGACAATACCCTCCTGCCCTGCCGGTGAACAGAAAAAAATCGGCAAGGCAGGAGGTTTCAATCAATTTTGCAGCATTTCATTTTTATAAGGAGTGATTTTCATGCATAAACTGGATTATTTTTTGCGGGCGATCGATAAGACAAATGAATGGGTAGGCAGAGTGATCTCTTACGGCATTCCCCTGCTGATGCTGGTTGCCTCCTATGAAGTAATTGCGAGATATATTTTTAATGCCCCGACAATCTGGGCATGGGATGTCAACAAACAGCTTTTCGCCGTTATAGTGTTTCTGGGCGGCGGATATACTTTAATGGTGAAAGGGCATATCAGCGTGGATGTCATTTATGCGAAGTGGTCCGACCGGAAGAAGGCCATTGTTGATATCATCACCTTTCCCGTTTTTCTTATATTTACGATTATTTTACTGTTTACTCTGGGAGAATTTGCCATTGTTGCTACCCAGGAGGGAGAGCTAATGTCATCGGCTTGGGAACCTCCCGTTTATCAAATGAAAATAGCCGTGTTTATCGGGGTAGTTCTTTTTTTCCTGCAGGGTATTGCCAAATTCTTGCGTGATATAAGAGTCATCACAACCGGGAAGAATCAGGCGTAAATAATGTATTTAATTTTCTGGAAGAGACCGGTTTGTATAAGAAAGGAGTTTTATCGTCATGGGTAATGAACTGATTATTCTGATAATGGTAGCCTCGCTGCTTTGCGCCTTGATTTTCGGGTTGCCGCTTGCCGTCGGTTTGGGCGGTGTTGCACTTATATTTACCTATTTTAACTGGGGGGTAAGCGGGTTTTATGCAGCGGCCAGCGCCTGTATATCCCAGTCCACAAACGAAATACTGCTGGCTGTTCCCTTGTTTATCTTTATGGGAAACATGCTCAGGTATTCCAATATCGCCGATGAAATTTACGATATGATGTACCGGACACTGGGCGCGGTTAAGGGAGGTCTCGCCATAGGGACCGTTATCGTGTGTGCCATTTTTGCGGCTATGGCGGGGATAGCGGCGGTGGCCACCATTACCATGGGACTTGTCGCCCTGCCTTCCATGCTGAAGCGGAACTATAACAAACACCTGGCGGTGGGATGTATTGCTGCGGCGGGAGGGCTTGGTATCCTTATCCCTCCCAGCGTTACAATGATTCTTTATGCGCTGCTTGCGCAATTGTCTGTGGGAAAGCTTTTTGCCGCCGGGATGATTCCCGGAATTCTTCTGGCCATCCTTTACTGTATTTATATATTTATACGAGCGGAAATGGATCCGGTTTATGCACCGGCGCTGCCGCAGGAAGAAAGGCCGTCATTTAAAGAAATTTTCATATCTTTCAAGGCGCTCATCTGGCCGATTATCATTATTCTGCTTGTTTTGGGAACGATCTACGGTGGAGTTTGTACGCCTACGGAAGCTGCCGCCATGGGGGCGCTCGGGACGGTTATTGCGGTAATTATTAAAGGCAACTTTACCTGGAAGGTTTTAAGTGAGGCCAGTAGTGCGACTCTCAAGATTACTTGCATGGCCATGTGGATTGTTATCGGCGGAACTATTTTCTCGGCAATTTTCAATGCCCTGGGAGCACAAAAAATCATGCTCGATTTGGCGGCCGGTTTGCCGGGTGGCCGCTGGACGGTTTTTGTTATCTTTCAGATCTTGTATTTTTTCCTGGGCTGCTTTCTCGATCCTACGGCAATTGTGCTCATCTGTACGCCGATTTTCCACCCGATCGCCGCTGCTCTCGGATTTGATCCGATCTGGTTTGCGACCATTTTTATTATCAATATGCAGATGGCCTATATCACACCGCCTTTCGGCTACAATCTCTTTTACATGCGCAGTGTTGTTCCTCCCGATGTAACCATGAAGGATATTTACATATCGGTGCTGCCGTTTATAGTGATTATTGTTATATGTCTTTTAATTGTGACCATGTTCCCGCAGATAATTTTATGGCTGCCGAATATGATGATTAAGTAGAAGACTGAACTATACAAGCTGACCCCTGAGGGGTTGTCTTCCTGATATACGTGGAAATATGAATATTGGGAAAAGAAAGGATAATGGGAATGAAAGTATTGTTGGAAAAAAAGGGAAAGGTCTGTGTGATAAGGATGAATCTTCCGGAAACATTGAATTCACTGACGCCGGAATTGAGGGTTGATCTGAAGACGGCGCTTATGGAATTCCGGAACGATAAGACAATACATGTTGCCGTATTGACGGGCAGTGGCCGGGCATTTTGCGCAGGGGGAGATCTCGCGGAAATGGAAGACGGCTTTACTGCGGTATACGGCGTGGAGCATATGACCGGCTGCAACGAGATAACGTTGATGATAGCGGAGATACCGAAGCCGATAATTGCATGTGTCAATGGAGTGGCGGCGGGAGCCGGATTCAGCATCACCATGGCCTGTGATCTGGTATATGCATCGACGGGAGCTTCGTTCATGCAAGCCTTTGCGAAAGTGGGACTGATTCCGGATATGGGATCATTGTATTTGCTGCCGCGTGTGGTGGGTATGCACAAGGCGAAGGAACTGATCTGGACTGCGCGAAAAGTTTCCGCAGAAGAGGCTAAAGCGATCGGGATCGTCAACGAATTATATAAGCCGGAGGAGCTGGAGGCTAAGGTTCTGGAATTTGCCGGGAGCCTGGCGGACGGTCCTGTCTTTGCGCTGGGATTGGGTAAACGGTTTTTGGCGAAAAGTCTGGAGAGCAGCCTGCGGGATATGCTGGATAACGAGGCTTTGGGCCAGGCGATTTGTTTGCAGTCGGAGGATAATAAGGAAGGCGTGCAGGCATTTTACGAGAAACGCAAAGCCGTATTTCAGGGCAAATAAATTTTTTTCCAGAATAAACCAAGTTTTTTAGAAAGGAATCATCAATGAAATTCGAGAGTATTCTGTTTTCCGTGGTCGAAAAAACCGCCGTTATCAAGTTGAACCGGCCGAAGGCCTTAAATGCACTAAACAGCGAAGTGATAAAAGAACTGGATGAGGCTGTGCGGATGATTGAAGCCGATCCGCAGATTCTTGTTGTTGTGATCGGCAGTGACAAGCATTTTGCCGCCGGGGCGGATATTAAGGAAATGATTGAGATGAATCCGGAACAGGCCCGGGCCTTTGGTTTCACCCCCACATTCAATAAACTGGAGAATTTAACGAAACCGACGATTGCCGCCATATCGGGTTATGCCCTGGGCGGGGGGCTGGAACTGGCGCTGGTTTGTGATCTGCGGATAGCCGGTCCAGATGCCAAGCTGGGTTTGCCGGAGATAAACCTGGGGATTATTCCGGGAGCGGGAGGAACCCAGAGATTGCCGCGGCTCATCGGAGCGAGCCGGGCCAAAGAGCTGGTATTTCAGGGGGTGATTATTGATGCACCTAAGGCACTGCAATTCGGTTTGGTGAACGAGATTGCCGAAAATCCGTTGGAAGCGGCGATGAAGCTTGCGGAAAAGATTGCAGGCAAAGCACCTTTGGCTTTAAAGGCGGCCAAACAGTGCATTGCGATGACGGCGAAGACGGATATCCGGGCGGGGCTGGAGTACGAGGAAGTTGCCTGGTCGAGTTTATATGCGACAAAAGATCAGAAAGAAGGCATGAGATCTTTTGCCGAAAAAAGGAAACCGATATTTATCGGCGAGTAAACACGGAAGCATCCTCAGAATTAAACAAATAACTAATTTCCCTTTCAAGAGGGAAACAGAATATTATCAAGGAGGTTTACCATGGAAATAAAGAAGATAGGCGTATTGGGAGCGGGATTGATGGGTAACGGTATTGCGCAGGTATGTGCACAGGCGGGATACACAGTGATGCTGCGCGATATCGAGCAGCGTTTTATCGATAAGGGAATGGATACGATCAAAAACAATCTAAAGCGGGATGTATCAAAAGGAAAGAAGACCCAGGCGGAAGCGGATGCGATTTTGGGGAGGATAAAGCCGACCCTGGATTTGAAGGAAGCGGTAGCGGAAGCGGATCTGGTAATGGAAGTGGTCGTGGAAGTTATGGCTGTGAAGAAGAAGGTTTATGCGGAGCTGAAAGGCTTGGTGAAACCGGAGGCATATATATTCAGCAACACATCTAGTTTGAGTGTTACGGAGATGGCGGCGGCGACGGATCGTCCGGAGAAATTCATCGGTGCTCATTTTTTCAATCCGGTACCAGTGATGAAACTTCTGGAACTGGTCAAAGGTTATGAGACATCTAAAGAGACGATTGCTGCGGCGGTTGAGTGGGGGAAGAAGCTGGGCAAGGAAGTAGTGGTGGTAAATGATGCACCGGGCTTTGCGGTCAACCGGATAACCTCGCCGATGCTGAACGAGGCGTTTTTTGCACTGGGTGAAGGGATCGCGACTGCGGAGGATATCGACCGGGCGGTAATGTTCGGTATGAATCATCCGATCGGTCCTTTGGCCCTGGGTGATCTGGTAGGTTTGGAGACCCTGCTGCATGTGATGGAAACCTTCCATGCGGAAATGGGTGATAAATACAGACCGGCGCCGCTTTTGGTGAAACTGGTCCGGGCGGGCAGATACGGCCGAAAGACGGGCAAAGGCGTTTACGATTATACAAAAAAATAACATGCCTAAAAAACGTAAATTGCTTGCAGCAAGCGAAAAAGCGGCAAGTCAGTATTCAGTTATTTAATACGCGCTCTACAAACGGCAATTTTATGCAGCCGCAGAAGCTTTTATGGAGATATTCCTCAGTCTCTTTTCCGAGACTCTCTTTGTTGGCCCGTCCCGTCCTTCCTTTTTGGGGCAGGGGGGACGGGTCTTGAAAAGCTGAAAAAATCGTCGGTAAAAGAACTTATTAATTAACGGAAGCATGGATTGAAGGGGAAAAGGAGTTTTAATATGGCACTGAAAACCAAGGAAGAATATTTTGAAAGTATCAGGAAATTGAATTTGCCTGTGTATGTAATGGGAGAAAAGGTTAAAAATGTTGATCATCCGATAATCTGGCCGTCCATCAATTCGGTAGGCATGACCTATGAGATAGCCCAAGATCCGCAATATGAAGATTTGGCGACGGCAAAATCGCATATTACCGGGAAGAAAATCAACCGCTTCACACATATCCATCAGAGCATCGATGATCTGGTGAGAAAAATAAAGCTTCTGCGCCTCATGGGCCAGAAGACGGCATCGTGTTTTCAGCGCTGCGCCGGGCTTGATGGAATGAACGCCCTCAATGCAATAACCTTCGAGATGGATGCCGAAATGAAAACGGAATACCATCAGAGATTTCTTAATTTCATGCGCATCATTCAGGAAGAAGATCTGGTATGCGATACGGCGCTGACCGATCCGAAAGGCGACCGGTCACTGGCTCCGGGTAAACAGAAAGATCCGGATATGTACCTGCATATCGTCAAGAAGGATGCCAAAGGTATTGTTGTCCGCGGCTGCAAAGCCCATCAGACCGGAGCCACCAACTCCCACTGGATTGCAGTATTTCCCACCTCCGCCATGAAGGAAGAGGATAAGGATTATGCCGTATCTTTCGTTACTCCGTCCAATGCCAAAGGAATTACCTATGTTTTCGGAAGACAGTCCTGCGACACAAGGAAGCTGGAGAAAGGGAAAATCGATGTCGGCAACCTTAATTTCGGCGGTCAGGAAGCCTATATAATATTTGATGATGTTTTTGTGCCCTGGGAAAACGTTCTTATCGGCGGCGAGACCCAATATGCCGGGCGGGTTGTCGAAATATTCGCTAATTATCATCGCACCAGCTACGGCGGGTGCAAGATCGGTGTGGCCGATGTGTTGATCGGGGCCACATCGCTGCTTACAAAATGCAACGGCACCTCCAAAGCTTCTCATGTCAGGGATAAACTTACCGAGATGGTTCATCTGGCCGAGACCTGCTATTCCTGTGCTTTGTCGGCGCAGACCGAAGGCAGCCGTCACGCCTCCGGCGGGTATCTTGTCAACGGATTGATCGCGAATGTCTGTAAATTGAACATTACGAGATTCCCGGCGGAGATTTCCCGTTTGTCGCAGGATTTGGCGGGAGCGGTTGTCGGAACGACACCTTCGGAGAAGGATTTTGATATACCGGGCGGAATCGGGGAACTTCTGAAGAAATATTTAAAAGGGGCGGCTGATTTTTCCTGGGAAGAAAGAGTGCGCTGCATCCGGCTGATTGAAAACATCACTATGGGAACAGGCGCCGTGGCCTTTTTTACGGAAGCGATTCACGGGGCGGGTTCACCGCAGGCGCAGCGGGTGATGATTTCCCGTTACAGCAATCTGGATATGAAAGAAAAACTGGCTAAAAATATTGCCGGAATTCAGGAAAAATAAACGAATCGAAGAAAACTTATTGGAAAATTGAATAGATATTAAATTTACCAGGAGGACAATACAGATGTCAAGCAACGATGTAGTGGTGGTGGAAATGGGAAGAACAGCAGTCGGCAGAATGGGTGGAGGATTTACCACCGTACCGTCTATAGAACTGGCGACTTTTATAATTTCAGAAGTTATGAAAAAAGCAAAATTTGATCCTATGGAAGTAGAGGAGATTATTCTGGGCAATGTGGAAAACAGGAGCAATGAATCGTGTATCGCCAGATGGGCGGGGCAGCGGGCCGGAATGCCGATTCACGTGGTCGGATACGGCATCAACAAACTTTGCGGATCAAGCATAAAAGCAATACATTGCGCGGCGGATTCAATCCGGGCGGGCCGGAACAACGTGGTTCTGGCAGGTGGTGTGGAAAATATGACCGGTTACCGCTATGCCATGGATAAAGGACGGTACGGTTATCGTCTGGGTGACAGTGTTCTGATCGATACGTTGATGCAGGTGCTGGCGGATAATCCCGATCCGAAGAAGCGTCCGGCGGCGCAGACTGCGGAGAATCTGGCCGTAAAGTACAAGATTACCAGAGAAGATCAGGATGTGTTTGCCTATACCAGCCAGATGCGGGCGATTACGGCAATTAAGGAAGGAAGATTCAAGAAAGAAATTATTCCCATGGAAGTAAAAGTCAGCAAAAAGGAAACGAAAGTCGTCGACACCGATGAACATCCGCGTCCGGAAACAACGATGGAGGGGCTGGCCAAACTGCCTCCGATTCTTCCGGGCGGAACGGTTACCGCCGGCAATTGCTGCGGCATCAATGATGGCGCTTCGCTGATGGTGCTGATGAGCGAAAAGAAGGCCCAGGAACTGAAGATGAAACCGCTGGCCAGGATCCGCGGTTATGCCTCAGCCGGTGTGGAAATGCATATTTTCGGCATCGGGCCGGCGCCCGCGATAAAGAAATCACTGGAGATGGCGAATCTGAAATTGGGCGATCTGGGGCTTGTTGAGATTAATGAAGCCTTTGCCGCCCAGGTCATTGCCTGTGAAAGGGAGCTCGGTCTTGATCACAACATAGTCAATGTAAACGGGAGTGCCATTGCTTTGGGTCATGCATTGGGCAATACGGGGACGAGAATCAGCATTACGTTGTTGCACGAGATGTTCCGCCGCAATTGCAAATACGGAGTGAGCAGTGCCTGTATCGGGTCCGGTCTTGGTGTCGCCGTTGTATGGGAAAACCTCTGCCTGTAAAAAAGAGTTTACCTTGCGGTGCCTCCTTCCATATAGAAATTCGGATACAACAGGCGCATGGTTTTAGCTATCATTGCTGCCGGCTGTGCTTTGGGGCCGTTTACCCCCCCCCAGTGTCCTGATGATCTCAGCCGGCGGTTGTACCGGGGAAAGGGCAAAAGCTTTTTACGATAAAAGTACGGCTGTGTTTCCGGGTAAGGAAATCGTTTTTGAAGAAGATTAGGTTGATGTCATTATTAAATCAAAGAAACTTGCTGAAAACAAAAGCAATGAAGGGTGCAGCAGAAATTAAATTGATTCTGAAAGCGATCCGGTTTGGGCATTGCGATTCGGGATTGCGGAGTTATATTTCCACGAACTTGCTGCGGGGGTAGGTTATTTGCGTAGACGATGGGTTGATTTCGTGGATTGGGAAAAGGAGTATAAACAAAAATTAGTTTCGGTAGAAGCTGCTGCAGCGTTCATCAAATCCAACGACCGGATTTGTTCTGCGACTGTTGCGAGCATTCCCACGGATTTGCTGATTGCCATCGGAAAAAGATGGACGGAGCTGGAAAATGTTACCATCATCAGTCAGATTGCTCTGTATCCTTTTGATTTCTTCAAGAAGGAATACAAAGGACACATCAAGTATCATGTGATGTTTATGGGGGCTCTCGAAAGAAAGTATTATCCGGAAGGAAACATGGATATTACTTCCTACAACTTTTCGCGATCAGACTGGCTGGTCAAAAACCGGATGAAAGCGAACGTCTTTGTTTCTGAAGTATCTCCGCCGGATGAAAACGGAAATATGAGTTTGGGTCCCCTGGGGGGAATGTTTGGTAAAATTGCCTCGGAATATGCCGATACGGTAATTCTGCAGGTAAACAAGAAAACTCCCTATGTTTACGGTGCGGAAACATCCTTTATCAATATCAGAGATGTCGATTATATTTGTGAGTCGGACCGGGATCTGGCGGTGCTGCCTCAACCGCCGGTGGCGGAAGAAGAAACTAAAATAGCGTCCCATATAATCCCGTATATTGAAGACGGCTCCACAATCCAGATCGGCCTGGGCGGAGTAGCCAATGCCGTAGGATTTTTTCTTGAGGATCATAAGGATCTTGGAGTTCATACCGAGATGCTGACCGATTCTTTGGTACATCTGGCCGAAAAAGGAGTGATTAACGGCAGTAAAAAATCCATCCATAAAGGTGAAATGATAATTGCCTTCGGTCTCGGATCGAGAAAGCTTTATGACTTCATGCATAAAAATGAAAGAGTCAAATCGTATCCCGTATACTATGTTAATGATCCCTATGTTATCGGAAAAAACAAAAAGTTTGTTTCGATCAACAGTTGTCTGGCCTGCGATCTGACGGGTCAGGTCGGATCAGAATCCATCGGTTTTCATCAATTCAGCTGCACCGGCGGACAGCTGGATTTTGTGCGGGGAGCATCGCTTGCGGAAGACGGCAAATCTTTCCTGTGCATGAATTCAACAGCCAGAAAGAAAGACGGAACAGTTGTTTCCAAAATCACTGCTTCTTTACCGCCGGGAACGGTAGTTACAACCCCGCGGACGGATGTTCATTATGTTGTGACCGAGTACGGCGTTGCCGATCTTCGGGAGCGGAGTATCGCCGAAAGAGTAAAGGCGCTCGTCAACATTGCCCATCCCGATTTCCGCGATGAACTGGCCCGGCAGGCAAGAGAATACGGCATTATATTCGCCTGAATAATTCAATTTACATCGGCACACATTGATGCTATCAGACCATGTGCTTGGAAATAGGGATGGTCAAGTCAATGCCTTATTCAGTACGAAATCTGGAAAAACATGGAGGGGAAAATGACAATAAAGACGTTTGGAATTATCGGAGCAGGACAGATGGGAAACGGGATTGCCCAGGTTGCGGCGCATCCCGGCGGATTAAACGTGATTATGAACGATATCGCCGAGCAGTTTGTAGATAAAGGGATTGATACGATATCCAGGAATCTGGACCGATTAGTGGCCAAGGACAAACTTAAGGCGGAACAGAAGAAGGAAATCTTAAGCCGGATTAAACCAAGCACAAAGCTCGAAGACATGAAGGATGCGGATTTTGTGGTTGAGGCCGCGGTGGAAAGGGAAGACCTTAAGCTGAATATCTTCCGTAAGCTCGATGAAATCTGCAAGCCGGGGGTAATTCTTGCCACCAATACATCTTCGATTCCGATTACAAAGATTGCCGGCGCCACCAGGCGTGCCCAGCTGGTCATCGGGATGCATTTCATGAACCCGGTGCCGGTGATGAAACTTGTGGAAATTATCCGCGGGCTCGCCACTTCTCAGGAAACATATAACCTTACCGAGACATTGAGCAAGCAATTCGGCAAAGTTCCCGTGGAATGCAATGATTTTCCGGGGTTTGTATCCAACAGAATACTCATGCCCATGATCAACGAGGCGGTTTACGCCCTTTTTGAAGGAGTCGGAACACCGAAAGCCATTGATGAAATCATGATGCTGGGCATGAACCATCCCATGGGTCCCCTGGCTCTGGCTGATCTGATCGGGCTCGACACCTGCTATGCCATTATGGATGTTCTGCATAAGGGATTCGGCGATTCCAAATACCGGCCGTGTCCACTTTTGAAGAAATACGTGGATGCGGGATTTCTGGGAAGAAAAACCGGTCGCGGATTTTACGAATACGGCAAATAGCGGACAGCCGCCGCTGCGGGGAAAAATTTAAAAGAGAAAAGGAGCCTTCTTTTTTCAACGGAAACGTAAGGGGAAGGCTCCTGCCCATATTTACGGGAACGAAAGCCCCGTATTTAAATATGGAAAGAGCGGGGTATGATATCTTATCCGGAGGAGAACGCGGATGAAAACAAGGATAACAGAACTTTTCGGTATTAAATATCCGATTTTACTTTCTGGAATGAGCTGGATCAGTACCCCTGCGCTTGTCGCTGCGGTATCCAATGCCGGCGGACTGGGAGTGCTGGCCACCGGACCGTTAAATGCCGCAGAGACCAGAAAATCGATCAACTTAATCAGGAAATTGACGGATAAACCTTTTGGTGCCAATGCATCGCTTCTGCTTGCCCATTCCGTTGAAAATGCCAAAGTTCTTCTGGAGGAAAAAGTTCCGGTCATTAATTTTGCCCTGGGTAAAGGAGACTGGATAGTAAAAGCCGCCCATGCCTACGGCGGAAAAGTCATCGCGACGGTTGTGAATTCCCATCATGCCAAAAGAGCTCAGGATTATGGATGTGACGGGATAATCGTAACCGGTCATGAAGCCGCCGCGCACGGCGGTGATGTGACCACCTTCGTCTTGGTTCCGGGCATCTCGGCAGAGTTGAAAGTACCGGTTATCGTTGCCGGAGGTATTGCCGACGGCCGTGGACTTGCCGCCGCACTCGCTCTGGGGGCCGATGGTGTCGCCATGGGTACACGCTGGATGATGACCAAGGAAAGTCCTTTGCATGATAATTATAAGCAATTATCTTTGAAAACCGATATCTATACTACCTTATATTCGGACAGGATCGACGGCATGGCCACACGCGTTCTCGATACGCCGGCGGCACGCAGTGCGGCCAAAAAAGGATTCAGCCTGATCGAAGCATTTGTGTCGGCAAAAAAGGCGACAGCAGGCATGGATCAGTCGTTTACAAAACTGCTGATTGATTCTCTGTCTCAGGGTGTTAAAAAATCCGTTCAGCTTGCGCATCTGGCCATTGGGGGAGAAGCATACCGCCGGGCGACGGAAGAAGGAAATCTCGCTACGGGTGTTCTACCTGTCGGTCAGAACGTAGGATTGATCAAAGATATTCCGACTGCGGCTTACGTGATGGAACAGATTGTTGCCGAGGCAAAGCTCATTCAAAAAAAGATGGGAAATCAATTATCCGATTAGTCGCCACCGGTTATTTATCCCTGTTGTTGACGGGGAAATGATAAAGATGGTTATCAATTGCCGGGAATGATATAATCCGGGCCAAAAAATGCTTTTTGCGGAGGGAACGCTATGCCGGAAAAAAAATTAATCACGGAAAGAAAAGGGCATGTGCTGCTCATGGGGCTAAACCGTCCGGACAAGATGAATGCCTTTGATGTGGAGCTGTTTACGGATCTTGCTGCCGCAATGGGTGAATTAAACGATGACCCGGAACTGCGCTGCGGGCTCCTGCATGCTGCAGGTAAGCATTTTACGGCCGGGCTGGATCTGCCCGACTGGGCGGGTGTTTTTAGTAAAGGAGTATATCCGCCTCCTCTTCCCGCAGGTGCCTGTGACATCTTCAGTATGTTTGACGGGATAAGGCACCTGGAAAAACCACTGGTCATGGCGGCTCAGGGCATTTGTTTTACGATCGGGCTCGAAATAATGCTGGCGGCCGATATTCGGATCGTGTCGCAGGATATCCGCCTTGCGGTGCTGGAGGTCAAGCGCGGCATCTATCCGGTGGGAGGGGCGACGATACGGCTTCCCCGGGAGATAGGATGGGGAAATGCCATGCGCTACATTCTGACCGGCGATGAAATGCACGCCGAAGAAGCCTTGAGACTGGGGCTTGTTCAGGAGGTAACGGAAAACGGCAAACAGTTCGAAAGGGCGCTGGCCATTGCCGAACACATCGCCAAACAGGCGCCGCTCGCGGTAAAGGCGTCGCTACTTTCCTGCCGCAGGGTTTATAAAGAAGGGGAAAAACAGGCGGTGGCTAGGTTGATGCCCGATCTCATGGTGCTTATGCGCAGTGAGGATGCAGCCGAAGGCGTAAAATCTTTTTTAGAAAGAAGAGAGGCGAAATTCCAAGGGCGCTGATAAAGCATGGATTTTGCTTTCATCCGCAGCGAGAATATCCGAACCTGATCCAGGTGGCCGTGGAAAACAGATTGCCCTTATCGGTATCTCCGGGAATTATATAGCCCATCCGGGAGTCATCCCCCATCTGCTCAGTCTTTCTGTGTCCGGCAAAAAAGATGATGACGCAATTTTCGTTTCATAGTTTTTTTTCTTTTCTCGGGAAGCAAATCAACCTGTGCGGATTATGATAGTCTTACCTTTAGCCGAATACAAGTGATAATTATCCTTGCAGCATGAGTATCGGTTAAATCAAAAACTTGTCACTGCTTTTCCGGCAGCAGGCAATTCATCGTATATCCCATTATATGGTAGCCCGCGTCGATGTAAAGAACTTCGCCTGTTACTCCGCTGGCCAGATCGCTCAATAAGAACAAAGCGGCGCGTCCCACCTCCTCCTGAGTTACCCCGCGTTGCATGGGTGAATTCAGTTCCGTGAGGCGGGCCAGGTTTTCGAAATTCCCGATCCCGCTGGCGGCGCGTGTCCGGATAGTGCCGGGAGAAATGGCATTGACACGGATACCTTGTGCGCCGAGGTCTGCGGCCAGATAACGAACGCTTGATTCCAGAGCGGCTTTGGCAACACCCATGACGTTATAATGGGGAACGACTTTATCGGAACCGTAATAAGACATGGTCAGGGCAGCGGCATTGCGCCCTTTCATTAATTTGGCTGCTTCCCTTAAAACCGCTGTAAAAGAGTACACGCTGATCAGCATGGAGTTGATGAATCCTTCCCGGCTTGTCTCAATGTAGCCGTCGGCAAGTTCTCCTTTGGCGGGACCGCCGGCGATACCGTGGACGATAAAATCAAGTCCATCCGGCCAGTGATCTTTAAGCCTCGCAAAAACAGCCTGAATATTTCCATCATCGGTAATGTCCATGATTTCATAAAACTTGCTGCCGACCGATTGAAATAAAGGAATGACGAATTTGCCGGTTTTTTCATTCTGATAAGTAAAGGCAAGTTGTGCGCCATGCCCGGCCAATACTTTGGCTACGCCCCAGGAAATGCTGTTTTCATTGGCGACGCCCATGATAAGACCTTTTTTGTTTTGCATCAGCGGCTGGTTCATTTGTCCTCCGTCAGTTTTTGCTTTCAGCAAGGAATTTTTTAAATTCCGGATGTTCTTCAAGCAGCTTCCCGCCCACAGCGATTAGCTTGTCCACCTGCTCTTTGGACAATTTAAAAGATGTCGGCAGACCATTAAAATAATCACGCATCTTGGTGTCGTCAAGATTGTCGAAAGCCAGATCAGCGACATAAAGCTGCAAGTTTCCTCCGGAAAGCTTCGGAATCTTATAGCCATCCTTGGCGTGGCGGTCGAGTAATTGCTGACAGCCTGCGATGTCCTGCTGTGCCTTAATCCGCTCGCTTATCAAATCGCTGAATACCTGCACTGATTCGAAAGTGTAATTATCCATCGAGACCGTAGCCGTTTTATAGGCTGTAGTGGAGAGGCCGGGGGGAGATTCGTTTTTATCGAAACTTTCCTTTTTTTGCGTTTTGGCATTGACGACGATTACCAATAACCGCTTTATTTTGCCGTTATTGATTTTTGTCCGGATGCCTTCGCGGACGTAAAGATCGTAAACAGCTCTAAGCCCCAGATTATCCGCCAGACCTCCGTCCATCAGGTGTACATAAGGATGTTCCTTTTCGTCGGCATAAATCGTTTTGTCGGATGAGGAGTAGAAACGGCGCTTGTTTGCCCAATAATCTTCCCGGGCCAGTTCATCCTCCGGGGTAATCTTTTTCCCGCAAGTAAGAGGATAATTGACGAGGCTGATCGGCGAGAGCAGAAAAGGAAACGCGGAAGAGGCGGCAACGGCGCGGGAAACGGGATAAGAGCGAATGTCGGAGCCCAGATAGCAGAATTGCCGTCCGGTGAATTCGAAGCGAGCACCCTGATAAAGATTGGTGGCATTCACAATCAAAAACGGCTTTTTCCCCTGCCCGGCGAGCGCTCCGTAAGTTTTTTTGTCGAAAATAATTTCGTCGTAAATTTCGGCGGCAAGATCAATGCGGCTGAAATAAGGGGAAGCCAGCCGCCACCAGTTGACCGGATTGAAAAGCTCCCGCAGAATCTCCCCTTCCATGTTGCGGTAGAGGAATTTGTCTTTAAAATCGGTAAAAATTCTGTTTCCGAAAAGTGCATAATAAGCACCGGTAAACGATCCGCCGGAGACGGTGGAAATTACATCGACTTCTTCCAGTATTGTTTTTCCGGATTTATCCAGAGGCATTTCCCGGAGTTTATTGAGCACTCCGTAGGCGAGTGCCGCGGCGCGTGTTCCGCCGCCGGAAAAGGTAAGAACGATAAATGTTTCATCGCTTCCCTCCGGTGAATGAATTTTACTGAAATTATAAGTGTCGTTGCATTGAGCCGATGTGAGCGGTTGGTTTTGTGGATAGTGGGCACAGCCGGTAAATATTGCCGCCGCGATAAAAAGGGCCGTTATCAGGTGGAATTTAAATTTTTTCAAAGGTCACCTCCCGCGGCCGAAGTGGCGATGTGGTGGCGAGAATGATTTTCTTTTTTTTCGGATGGAAATTTTTCGGCGGCGCTTTCAGAGAAATGATGTGGGTGCCTTTTTCCGCTTCAAGAATTTCGCCTGTGCGCCCCTGAACAACTTTGTCGATTAATACTCCTCTCTCCTCCGGAAAATTTACCAGCAGATATTCCATGTTACTGTTCCCCCTTTTCCCCGGAAAAAGGATACAACTTCCTGAAAGCAATGCAAGAAAAAATTCGGATTGAAATCTGATGGTTAACAAAGAGAATGGCTCGCGAGACTGTGTCGCAATAGCAAAGAATGTCATGTCCTTCGCTGGCGGAGGTGGATAAAGGACTTCCAACCGGTAACTCGGATGAACATTACAGCTATATTAACACGTCCACCCCTTAATCCCCCGCCAGCGGGGGACACGCAAAGAACATAATTATGAAAGTTAATTATGACAAAGTTTCTCCGTTCAGGAATGACAATAGGGGAGATTGCTCCGTCGCCGTGCTCCCCGCAAGGAAACTTAGCAGGCTGTTCAAAAAGGTTTAGCTGCAAGGCATCGCGAGGATCGGAGAGCGGAGTGTACTTTAGAGGTACGGGAGCCGCAAGAGCCGAAACGTAATGCCGCAGATGAGCCTTTTTCAGCAGCCTCTTAGTGCTGTTTTCAAAGGGCACAGCATTATCATAAAGCTTCAATTATCAGTTCGGTTATGTTATTTCATAACGGTCTTTTAAAAAAGGTAACCAGGTATACGGAAGAGACGTTGCATGCAACGTCTCTTCCTGGCAAAGGTGTTTGGTTCACGAAAGCTAAATGATATAATTATCTCCGGTATGGAGGCGTCCATATGATTACAATAATTTCCCATTATTTCGGGCAGCGGGCAAAAATAATTTTATTGCCCGCCATTATCTTTATATTAAGCATTTTCTTGATGAGTTTTGAGGTAAGGGCTGGTGAGCCCGGCTCTCCGGCCCGACCCAAAATCGGGCTTGTGCTTTCCGGCGGCGGCGCCCGCGGTGTTGCGCATATCGGTGTCATTAAAGTGCTGGAAGAAATGAAAATCCCCGTTGATTATATTGCCGGCACCAGTATGGGCGCCATCATCGGCGGTCTTTATGCTTCCGGTATTTCACCTGCCGATCTGGAAAAGATCGTTACCAGTATCGAATGGAATGAAGCCTTCAAAGATAATCCCTCTCCTCAGGATCTTTCCTTTCGCCGCAAGCAGGATGCCGCCGATTACATGATTGATTTTGACATCGGGTACAAGGATGGCAGTTTTAAGATACCGAGGGGATTTATCCAGGGACAAAATCTCCACCTTATTCTGAAGAAACTGCTTTTTCATACGGAGAGCATCCGGAATTTCGATGAACTGCATATTCCCTTCCGTGCCGTTGCGGCGGATATTGAAACAGGCGAGACGGTCGTTCTTAAAGACGGCTCTCTGGTGAAAGCCATTCGCGCAAGCATGTCCATACCGGGTGTTTTTTCCCCAGTCGAGATTGACGGCAGGTTGCTTGTAGACGGCGGCATAGCCGATAATGTGCCCGTTGATATTGCCCGGCAGATGGGCGCCGATTGTTTGATTGTTGTGGATATCGGTACCGGCCTGCGTTCCCGTGATAAACTGGTATCTGCGGTCAGTATATCGGCACAGGTCATGACTATTATGATTCAACGTAATTCTCAGGCGCAAATCAGGACGCTCACTGCAAAAGATGTTCTTATTCAGCCGCAGTTGGGCACTGTCGGATCCAGTGATTTTTCGAGAGCGACGGAAAGTATCGGGATCGGCAAGGCCGGGGCCGTAGAGTTGAAGGAGAAGCTGGCCCGGTTTTCCGTGCCGGAAAATGATTTTCTTGCCTATCTTCATCACCAGAGAAAGGAACCGCAGGATTTACCCCGCATTGATTTTGTTGCAATTGCCAACAAATCCGAGCTGGATACGAAGGTTATCGAGGCGCAGATTAAAACGAAGCCCGGCGATAAACTGAATATGAAAACTCTGGAGGAAGACATCAAACGCACCTACGGAATCGGTACTTTTGAAGCCGTTGATTTCCGTCTGGAGAGAAAAGATAAAGAGTCCGGCATTGTCATTGAACCCATAGAAAAGGCCTGGGGCCCGAATTATCTGCGTTTCGGTCTAAGCCTGGAAGATAATTTCAAGGGATCGAGTAACTATACCATCTCCACGCGTTTCACTAAGACGGCGATCAACAGCCGGGGCGCCGAATGGCGGACGGAGCTGCAGATCGGGGAAACTCCCCGCGCCTACTCTGAATTCTATCAGCCTATTGATTATGCCATGGATTATTTTGTCGCCGCCGGTGTTGAATACAAGGTACACAATATCAATTCTTTTAACGCGGAGGGAGACATAACAACCCAGTATCGCGTTTCCGCAGCACAAGTAGGATTCGATGTGGGACGGCAATTCGGCAATTGGGGTGAATTTCGTTTTGGCATCCGCCGGGAACGAGGCGATGTCGGCGTTCGGATCGGCGATCCGTCTCCGGGCTCGGTAAGTTACAACCGCGGCAGTCTCTACTCTTCTTTTGCCTACAGTACGCTCGATAATTATTCTTTTCCTCTGGGCGGGTCGGACGCAAATATTGTCTGGATGTATAATCTCGAACAATTGGGTTCGGATATAGAAGTTCAGGGACTGGCCGCCCACTGGCTGACGGCGAAAACCTGGGGGAAAAATACGATAGTGCCCGCCATCCGGATTCAGACCGTTCTGGGCAATGATGAAAGCCCGATTCAGGATTCTTTTTCTCTGGGCGGTTTCTTAAATCTTTCCGGATATTCCGCCAATGAAATTTCCGGCCGGCATACGGCGGTGATAAGTCTTCTGGGTTATCGTAAACTGGGCAGTGCCGGTCTGGGTGTATTCAACATGCCGCTCTATCTCGGTGTATCGGCGGAAGCAGGCAACGTCTGGGACAGAAAATCGGATATTACATTTAATTCTCTTATTTATGCCGGGAGTGTCTTTATCGGAACAACTACCTATCTGGGGCCGATTTTCCTGGCCTACGGACAGGCTGAAGGAGGGCATCAGTCGGTGTATCTGTTTTTGGGGCAACGCTTTTAAAATACTTGTTACAGGAATTTTGCCGCAATATCGGTGGAAGATTTTTTGCCGATGGCGTCAAAATTGTTTTGAAGAAATTCATCGGCCTTTTCTTTGCCCGTATTAAAAAGATATTTCAAAAATTCCATATCCAGATTCATTTTGCTCGACGCATCGAGTTTCGACATTTCCTCTTCGGCATCGATGGTATGAATGAAGGTATGCTTGTACTTGGCCGCATCGAGTTCGCCTTTTTCGATCAGTGAAGTAATAAAATAAATCGCCCGCATTTCCCGCATCAGGCTGGAATTGAAGCTCAACGTGTTGACCCGGTCGAAGATGGCGTTGGCGGTTTGCGGTACTTCGGGAATGTTTATCGGGTTGATCTGGACGATTAATACATCCTGACAATGTGTGTTATAAATAACGGGGAAAATCGGCGGATTGCCCATGTAACCGCCGTCCCAGTAATACTGACCGTCGATTTCAGCAGCCTGATACAGGTAAGGCAGGCAGGCGGAGGCCAGAATCATTTCCGGTCTCATTTCGGAAGTTTCGAAAACCTTCAGGCGGCCGGTTAAGACGTTAGTGGCGCAAATGAACAGCTTGATGTTGCGGGCTTCCCGCAGACGCGGAAAATCGATTATCTTTTCGATAATGTCCTGAAATATATTGGTCGGGCCGGTATTCCACTGGTACGGGGAAAACATGCGTGAAAAAATATCAAAAGCCTGCCAGTACGGGGAGTATTCCAGTGAACCTTTATGCCCGATCATTTTATCGCAGATTGTCGGTTGGAAAGGTGAACACTGGCCATATTGGGAATTAAATTCCCAGAAGTGCGCAAGCAGTTCCTTTGCTTTTTTACTTCCGCCGGTTTCGAGCCCGTAGGCGAGAATTGCTGCGTTTACAGCCCCCGCGCTGGTGCCTACGATACCTTCAATTTCAATGCGTTCATCATCGAGGATTCTATCCAGCACTCCCCAGGTAAAAGCACCGTGTGCACCACCGCCCTGCAGTGCCAGATTGATTCGCTTCTTTTCCGGCTGCGAGGTTTTCTTCTCAAGAGATTTTTTCATTACATTTATTCCGGATTTGTTTTTACCCGGTACACTAAGGGAAAGGAAGTGTTTTGTCAAGAGTAAAGGCAAGATGGCGGGAGTACCCGAAGAGGTGATAATTAAAAGAGAATCTGCCGGTACCCAAAGCCGGTTTATGGTCGTTTGGGCATGATAATAGAAGCCGGGAAATAAGAATTTTTCCTAATTCCGGGTAAATGTGCTATATAAAAACAAAAAAAGGTGATTACGGCAAACGGGGATTAAAAAAGCATGGAGCAACTCAAAAGTTCGGCCAAAAAATATCTGCGCTCTCTGGCGCATCATTTAAAGCCGGTGGTTATGGTGGGCAAAAACGGGTTCAATGAAAAATTAACGGCTTCAGTTGATGCCGCGCTCAATGATCATGAACTGATCAAGGTGAAATTTTTAGATTTCAAGGAAGATAAAAAAGAAATAGCGGAAGAAATTGCAAAGCTGACCAAAAGCGGGGTTGCGGGCATTATCGGCAATATTGTTATTATTTACCGGCAACATCCGGAGCCGGAAAAAAGAAAAATAAAATTTTAAAATTACCCTTTCCCCATTATTTCCATGAAACAAACAGATACAATCATCTCTGCTTGCTGTTTCGGCGATAGCCGTTTTGGATCATTTGCCGTTATCTGGTCGGACTGCGAAGGCCGGCCCAAAGTCCGGCGCATTTTATTGTCTGGTCCGCAAATTTCGGCAAAAGTTTCCTGCCACAGGTATTTTCCGCATGCCGTCGTCTCATCTGCACCGGAGATCAGCCTTCTAATTAATAAGATTGAGGCCTTCCTGGACGGCGCAGATGTTTGTTTCTCTCTGAATATCTTGCGACTCGATCTTTGTTCCGCTTTTCAGAAGCAGGTACTGCTTGCCGAATACGCCATTCCCCGGGGAAAAGTAAGCACATACAATCTGATTGCCGGGTATCTGCAAAATCCCCGGGGTGCCCGCGCAGTGGGAACGGCTCTGGCCACAAATCCTTTTCCGGTGGTCATCCCCTGTCACCGGGCTATCCGTTCCGACGGAACACTGGGGGGGTATCAGGGCGGTCTGAAGATGAAGAGGGATTTGCTGGAGATGGAGGGTATCGTCTTTGATGATTCAGGGAGAGTGACAGTCGACGGGTTTTTTTATCAGAAACAATTATAAGAGTATTTTTAGGAAAGGAGGGGAAAATGGAGGGCTGGAGTGAAAATGAAATCAAAAATAAGGCCTTGATGGCACCCTGCGGATTGTATTGCGGCGCCTGCGGCGTCTATATAGCAACAAGAGACGGCAACGAAAAATTTCGCGCCACGATGGGCAAACTCTACGGGACGGCGCCCGAAAAAACCGAGTGTCTGGGTTGCATGCAATCCGATCCTCCGGAAAAACTTTACGGTTACTGCAAAAGCTGCAGCATCAGAGATTGTGTCCGGTCGAAGGGATTTTATTCCTGCCATCAATGCGGCGAGTGGCCGTGCTCTCTTATCGAGAATTTCGGTTTTGCCACAGGAAAGAGAGTGATGAAAACGACGATCCCCATATGGCGGGCGAAGGTTGATAAACTCGGTGATGAAAAAGGAAGTATCGAGTGGGCTCGTTCGGAATGTGAGCGCTATCATTGCCCTGCCTGCGGGAAGCCTCTTTTCCGGGGGGCACAGAGGTGCAGGTATTGCAAGGCCGCCGTGGCCGACGCTCTTGACGGCTCCCTGTGAAGAGAATATCGCCATACTGCAACTGATCGATTTATTCGGTAAACCGGCGTTGATTTGCGGTCAGGAATTCCGGAGATGGGCTTTGAATTGATAATATTTGCCGCTTGATAATGAAGAATACTTCTGATACGAAAAACGGCAAATATGAATAAGCAGTCGGCTACGTCGCTTTGCCCGGTGCCGGCAATTAAAAAGCGTAGGAAAATTTATAATATTATTTTGCGGCGGCAAGGAAGTGAGGAGAAACTATGAAGAATAAAAAAGATTTAACGGCTCCCTGCGGACTGGATTGCTTTAATTGTGAACTCTATACGGACAATCTGACGGAAAAGATGGCCGAATTAATTAATACCAAAATGGGTATTCCGAAGGAAGAAATACCCTGTAAAGGATGCCGTGCTCAGGACGGAAAGCATTTTCATATGATGGCGGCAAGCTGTGCGACGCTCGATTGCGTTAAAGCAAAGGGCGTGGCTTTATGCAGTGACTGCAATGATTTTCCGTGTGCCTTTCTCGCTCCGACCGCCGACCAGGCCGCCCGCTATCCGCATAATATGAAAGTTTACAACCTCTGCCGGATAAAAAAAATAGGCGTAGAGCGCTGGGCGGAAGAAGAAGCCGGCAATATCCGGAAAAAGTATTTCACCGGCAAATTTGTCGTCGGCAAAGGGCAGGCGGATTAACGGCATTTCTTTGCGGAATTGTTATCCGTATTAAAATAGTATTGTCATGCCGGTGAAAACCGGCATCCAGAATTTGTTGAAAATACCGGATTCCCCCGTATCAAGTACGGGGCAGGCTCTTCGTCGCGCTTAGCTTGCACGGAATGACGGGAATGGTAATTGCGACACAGTCTCCTTCACCGGAAGGACGAAGGAGAAATCTATTATGGGACGGTTAATAATCTGTTGGTAATATAAAATCAAAAAAAGAAACGAAGGAGAAAAACATGTTTTCAAGCAGGTGGATCAAATACGGATTGATGATATTCAGTCTATTCTTTTTTGTAACGTACGTTCTGGAACTTGATGCTTACGCCCGGATCGGCGGCAGCAGGTCGTTTGGCAGCCGGGGATCACGTTCTTATTCAACGCCCGCATCCCCGCAATCTTCACCCGCAAGCCCGTCGCGTCAAATGGGCGCGGCTCCTTCCGCACCTGCGGCGGCGCCTCAGAGCGGAGGATTTTTGCGGGGCATGGCCGGCGGTCTGGTCGGCGGCATGATCGGCGGGATGCTTTTCCGGAGTCTGGGATTTGCGGGTGACGGGACAACGGGCGGCGGCGGAATCGGCCTTTTTGAAATTCTGCTGATGGCGGGGATCCTTTACGGCATCTGGTGGTATATTAAAAGGAGGCGGCAGGCGTCTGAAGCAACGGCCGGTTCCTACTACAGTACTGCGGCCGGGCAGGCGTCACAACCTTCCTCTTATGCACCGTCTTACGGCGGCGGGCCTGCGGAATCGGGGATTGACGACGGAATCGGCCATATCCGGCAGATGGATTCGGCATTTGACGAGCAGAAATTCAAGGAACAATGTCTTGATTCCTTTTTCCAGATACAGGGAGCGTGGGCCAACCGCAGCATGTCTTCCGTCCGCAACATGTTTACCGATGAGATGTACCGCATAATTCAGGCTGATGCCGATGAACTGAGAAGGAAAAAACAAATCAACCGATTGGACAACATCGCTGTGCGGAAGGTAGAAATAACCGAAGTCTGGCAGGAAGCCGGCAATGATTTCATCACCGTCCGGTTTTATGCCAATCTGCTTGATTATACCGTGGATGAAACAACGGGAACCGTGCTTTCCGGCAGCAAAACCGATCCTGTTAAATTTGAAGAGTTCTGGACATTCACGCGTCCGGTGGGATCAAACCCCTGGCAGCTTTCCGCCATCAATCAGTTATCATAAATAATATTCGCCCCCTCTTCCAATTACAATTGGAGAAGGGGGCGAAAGACGACACTCTCCGAAGTCTTTTTTAATCGACAATTATCTTCGTATCTTCATTTGCAAAAAACAGCTTGATATTTATTCAAAAATGGTCATTATAATTACGTACTATGTTATAAAACACATATTACGGAAATATATTTTATGATTTTTCTGGGCATTAAAGAAAAGTTGAAAAATTTTGTCGTCTTCAATTTAAACGATATCCGCAAGATCGATGCGGATTTTGATTTACGGCGTTTGAATGAATGGCAGGGGAAGGGCTACTTAAAAATGATCAGGCGGGGGTATTATGCCTTTTCCGATCTGGAGATCAACGAATCGGTGCTTTTCCTGATGGCCAATAAGATTTACACGCCTTCCTACGTATCGCTGGAAATGGCCATGTCGCATTATCATCTGATCCCGGAGGCTGTTTACGGCATTACTTCGGTGACAACTAGAAAGACAAACCGTTTTCCTGCCGCTTACGGCGAGTTTATTTATAGGCATATCAAGCCACAACTGATGTTTGGCTATTCATTAACCGGCGATAGGGGACAAGCCTTCAAGATCGCCGAGATAGAAAAAGCGGTTCTGGATTATTTTTACTTGAATGCGTCTATCGATACGGAAGATGCTTTTTCAGGTTTGCGTTTTAACACTGAGGAATTCGACAGGCAAGCCGATATAAATAAACTCCGAAATTATTTGAAGGCTTTTGACAACAAGAGACTAACCGGAAGAGTTAATAAATTTTTAGAGTATATACGCAATGATTAGCATAAAGCAGATCGAGCAATACTATCCTGAGCATTTGCGCGGTTTTAAGAGAAACATTCTGCGAGAATACCTGCAATACAAGATTCTGGAAATCGTCTTCAATTCCAAAACGGCCGGGAAACTTTCGTTTCTGGGTGGAACGGCGTTGCGTATTGTGCATGAAAACACGCGCTTTTCAGAAGACCTTGATTTTGACAATTTCCGGCTTAGTAAAGATGATTTTGTGTTGTTAACCAAAGAAATTCAAAACGGTTTACAAAGAGAAGGCTTTGATGTGGAAATCCGTAGTGTTCTGAAGAGTGCTTTCCGTTGCTATGTGAAGCTGCCCAGTGTTCTGTTTGACAATTCTCTGTCGGATTTAAAGGAAGAAAAAATCCTCATTCAGGTGGATACTGAGCCGCATGATTATGTCTATAAGCCGGATAAGGTGATTCTCAACAAATTCGATGTTTTTACCCAGATCAGTGTAACGCCACCCGCCATTCTGCTGGCACAGAAGATATTTGCTTTACTAAATCGTAAAAGAGCCAAAGGCCGGGATTTTTATGATGTAATTTTTCTGTTGCAGAAAACAAAACCTGATTATGATTACCTGAAGCTAAAAACCGGACTCGATGATAAACAAAAACTCAGGAGTAAACTGCTTGCGCATGTCAGGGATTTGAATCTGAAAGCGCTGGCGAAAGATGTCGAGCCGTTTTTATTCCAGCCGTCAGACAGCAAAAAAATAATCATGTTCCCGCAATACATAAGACAGATTGAACTTTAGAAAAAATCTTTAAGGTACAACCGGCTTGATTTCTTGCCGGCTTGAGCGTATATAATGCCGCAGTCATTGCATTTGCCTTTTTAAACATATCATTTCAATACAACTGAAATCCGGAAGCGAGGGGGTCATGAGGTTTTCTGTTGTGATTCAGTTAAGCGGTGACAAGCCAGTTATCCAGTCCGTCTATTTCCGGAATATCCCTTTCTTTATCAAAAAGGTGTTCAATCCTAATCAAGGTGATATGAAAATCTATGAGAAATATTGTGTCAAAAAGGTCGGAGAAAAAATAACCCTGAACCAACAAAAAATTATTAAGAATGTTCAGAAAAATGCAGCCATTTCGGCAAGAGAGTTATCCCTTATAGTCGGGATATCGCCGCGAAAAATTGAAGAAAACATCGCAAAATTAAAATCAATCGGAATTATTACACGCATCGGTCAGGCCAAAGGTGGGTACTGGGAGGCTGTAATTTTAAAACTTTTTTGATAAATATGGTAAAAAAATGATTTCAGACTATTTTGCACACAGCAAAAACGAAACAAACAGAAAACATCTTCTCAAAGATCACCTCCAATCAGTCTGCAACCTTGTACGGAAAACAGGCCAGGATATTAACGTGCCAGTGATTGAAGAAGCATGCTTTAGTGGACTGATTCATGATCTTGGTAAGTACGCTGACTTGTTTCAAGCGCGTTTGCGCGGCGAGGTAAGTGGTTTGGATCATTGGTCATCGGGCGCGTGGCTTGCTATACAAAATCAAGCTATTGCTGCCGCATTGGCTATTCAAGGCCATCATATAGGCCTGCAAAAAGGCGACCTCGATTCACTGAGGGCAATGAATCTAGAATCTCTCGTTAAACATCATCCACTTGGATTAAAGTTAAGCACTGAAGACATGACTATGCTTGAATCAAGGTTAAACTCTGATGAGTTGACGATAAGAAAGCCACAAAAATTAGTAATAAATCCTCAAAAGGGATTTCAAAATCCTATAGCTTCAATGCTGGATGTCCGCATGCTCTTCTCATGTCTTACAGACGCAGATTTTCTGGATACGGAGGCCCACTTTCAAAGTACTGTAGCTGGGAAAAAATATCGTGAAGCAGGGCCCACGTTAAATGCAGAAAATGCTCTAATCTCATTAGAGCAATATATGACTGACAAAATACGTCGTGAGTGCACAGCGAATAAAAAGGTTCTTGAATCAAGAAATTTACTTTGGAAAATGTGCAGTTCTGCCGGCAATTCAACACAGGGGCTCTTTACACTTACTGCGCCAACTGGTAGCGGCAAGACGTTAGCTATGCTGAAGTTTGCGCTAGAACATGCGGCAAGAAACGGAAACATAAAGAGGGTAATTCTTGCAATACCCTTCCTGTCAATTATTGAGCAGACGGCAACAATATACAGGGACATCTTTAAAACGTTTCCAGATAACTATATTCTTGAACATCACAGTCTTGCCGGACTTGGTGATGAAGAATCAAAAAGTGACGCCGAGATCGCCACAGAACGTGCCCGCCGCTTGCTCGCAGAAAATTGGGATGCGCCTATTATCGTCACGACAAATGTCCAACTTCTCGAATCCATGTTTTCCAACCGGCCATCGGCTTGCCGTAAGCTCCACAATCTGATGAATTCCACAATAATATTTGACGAGGCACAGACATTACCGCAACACCTTGTTGTGCCGACTCTGGCAGCACTTGCACATCTTTCTCAAAAATACAGAAGCTCAGTAATATTTGTAACAGCAACACAGCCTGCGTTTGATTCACTCGATGATGCTATTAAAAAGTCCGTCAATATTGGATGGCAACCTAATGAAATAGCGTCCGATCATTCGCGACTTTACGAAGCGTTACGACGCTATAATGTTAACTGGCCGGAACAAGACACGACGAAAGATTGGCCGACTCTGGCGGGCGAGATAAGAAAGGAAAACCAGGTTCTATGTGTTGTTAATCTCAAGAATCACGCCACAGAATTACTAAAAGAGATGGAATTGGATACGGATGTCTTTCATCTTTCAACCAACCTCTGCGCACTGCACAGGCGGGATGTTCTTGATGAGATACGTAAAAGATTAAATACCAGTCAGCCATGCCGTTTGATTTCCACACAATGTGTGGAAGCAGGTGTTGACGTTGATTTTCCTGTGACCTATCGTGCCCTTGCGCCCCTGGATGCCATTGCGCAAGCAGCTGGCCGCTGTAACCGAGAGGGGCGACTAACGGACAGTAACGGGAATCGCATACTAGGTAACGTTCATGTATTTGAACCGGAAGTTGAGGGAGATTACCATAAGAGATATCCTAGCCATGCATACTTTCAAGCGTCAGAGGTAACGCGTACAATGCTCATACTATCTGGTGCAAATAATATTGATTTGAATGACCCATCAGTATTCCGTGATTATTACAAACGTCTATATGACTTGAGTAAACCTGAAGCACAAAGCCCTAATCTTCTTAAAGCCATTGCAGGAATTGACTTTGTGCAAGTCGCAAAAGAGTATCGGCTTATTGAAAAGAAAGCCATTCAGATTCTTGTGCCTTATAAAGTACAGATAGACATATTTAAAGATTTAGACCGGCAACAGGCACAAGAGGGAATAAATGCACAGTGGATAAGACGGGCACAGGGACTTTCTGTTAGTATTTACCGCCCCAAGGAAGATCATCCCGCATGGGAGGTATTGATACCGGTTAAATTACGTTATGGAAAGTGTAATTCTGATGAATGGTTTATTCTCGAAGATCGTGAGGGCAAATTGTACGATGATGTTCTAGGCCTTTGCTTACCGCAGGCCCAACAAATCTTAATTGGCTAAAGAAAGGAGGGGAAATGTGAATAATAAGACTCACACGATTGAAGTATGGGGCGATTTGGCTTGTTTCACACGTCCAGAGATGAAGGTGGAACGGTTCAGTTACCCTGTAATCACTCCATCTGCCGCAAGAGGAATATTCGACGCAATATATTGGGAAGGTATAAGAGATAATCACGGTATACGACCGTATTTCTATTGGCAGATTGATTTGATTGAGGTTCTGAACATGCCGCGCTATATCGCTCTGCGTAGAAATGAAGTAAAAGACAAGGCACCCTCAGAGCGGACAATTAAAGCGTGGATGGAAGGGCGCGAACAACCTGAACCGCTGTGGGCTGATGGTGGCAAGGAAGAACTTGGCACAGACCAAAAAGGGCGCACCCAGCGTCAGACGATGGCTTTGAAAAATGTGCGTTACCGTTTGACAGCACGGATTATTCCAAAACCTAAATTTTCTACACAAGAGCATCTAAATAAATTTAACAGTATATTCGAACGTCGCGCTAAGCAAGGCAAGTGTTTTCAACAGCCTTTTTTCGGTTGCAGTGAATTTCCCGCTTTTTTTGAATATGTAATATCTGAAGATTCAAGAAAGCCAACAGTTCCTTTCGACCAGCACATAGGTTGGATGCTCTATGATGTTTTTGATTTGAGAAGAGATATGGTGAAAGACGATAAACCTTTCATCACTCTTTTTGATGCGACTGTATGTAATGGCGTGCTGAAAGTTCCCGTTTATGAAAGCGACGAGGTAATAAAACCGGAAAGGAGGGCTTGCTGATGCTTCATGAGTTATTGAAATATAATGCCTCTGATCTACCACCCTCAAAACCAGGCTTTACAACAAGAACAATACACTGGCTCATTGAAATATCGATTGAAGGCAAGTTTATTAATGTTTTGCCGATGAACGATAAGGAAGGTGAGCAAGTATCAGGATGCCCGGAAATGCACAATATGGTTGCCGGTGGCCGTGCCCATTTTCTCGTGGAAACGTTGCAGACAGTTGTCCTCTTATTCAAAACCCATGAAGATTCCAAGAAGATAGCTGGGTCAAAAGAAAAACATAAATATTTTAAGGAAATGTTGCGACAGGCCGCCAGCGCCGTTCCTGATCTCGTTTCTTTATTTGCTTTTATCAGCGATGAAGATCAGCTAGCACTGTTACGAGAAAGATTTGTCAAAGAAAAGGCCAAGCCAACAAACTGGTTGGCTTGGCGTATTGCCGGATCAGATCCTTTACAAAATCAATTAATTTTAAATTGGTGGTGTAATTGGCGGAACAACGACATATCAAAAGGAAAGATAGGAGAAAAAGAAAAAACAAGAAAGTCATCGCAGAAAGTCAATAACATGATTTGCTACCTGACAGGTCAGATGATAGAGCCGGTATCCGTTTCACCGAAGATTACCGGCCTCTCTAATGTCGGTGGACTCAGCATGGGTGATGTCTTGGTTGGTTTTGATAAAGATGCATTTTGCTCTTTCGGTCTGGAACAAGCCCATAATGCATCAATGAGTGAAGTATCTACTCGTGAATATGTTGATAAGCTAAAGTACTTGATTAAAAATCATTCGCGGAAAATGGCTAATGCATTGGTAGTTCACTGGTTCAAGAAAGCAGTAACACCAGAAAATGACCCACTGGCATTCCTTTTTGAGCCGCCAGAGATTACAGAAGCAGCGGCATTGAGTTCTGCCAGACAGATTCTCGAAGCAATCCGTACAGGCCAACGTCCGGTACCGACCAATAATCGCTACTTTGCCTTGACGATTTCTGGCGCGTCTGGAAGGGTGATGGTTCGCGACTGGATGGAAGGTAAATTTGAAGATTTAATTGATCGAGTCGCACGGTGGTTCTCGGATTTTGAGGTTGTTGCCAGAAATGGCAATAATATTGCGCCTGATCCGAAATTTATGGCGGTGTGCGGGGCAATCGTTCGCGATCTGAAAGATCTGCCTGCCCCAACAGCAACAACCCTTTGGCGCGTCGCTTTGGCCGGTCTTCCGATACCACAACCTTTCATCGCGCAAGCACTGTCTCGTTTTCGTATCGATCTTATCGAAGATAAACCATTTAACCATGCCCGCATGGGTTTAATCAAAGCATATTTCATTCGCAAAGGAGGTAATCATAATATGAGTGTATATCTAAACAAGGAACATCCCGAACCCGCCTATCAATGCGGTCGTCTCCTAGCCGTGCTTGCAAATCTGCAACGTGCCGCGTTAGGTGACGTTGGCGCAGGCGTTGTACAGCGCTACTACGTAGCCGCTAGTCAAACGCCGGGTCTAACACTTGGTCGTTTGATCGGTAATTCCAAGAATCACCTCAATAAACTGGAAGGTGGCCTTGCACACTGGTACGAAGACCAGATAGCCGAAATATGGAGCCGTATAAAAGACTATGTGCCAACAACTCTTAACTTAGAACAACAAACACTGTTTGCACTTGGTTACTATCAGCAAATTGCCAATCGTTCTGGCAAGAACAACGACAAAAACGAAACCAGCAAAGGAGAATAAATATGAGTATACAAAATCGCTATGAGTTTCTTTATATGTTTGATTGTGAGAATGGGAATCCGAACGGTGACCCGGACGCCGGCAACAGCCCAAGAATTGACCCGGAAGACATGCACGGACTTGTTTCTGATGTCGCACTAAAGCGAAGAGTGAGGAACTTTATTATAGAAAAATTTGAAAATGTTGCACCTAACGCAATTTATATTGAACATGCAACAAATCTAAATAAACCGATTGCCCTTGCCCATGAAAAAGCTAATGGTGCTGTTCCAAAGGATAGTAAATCTACGAAGAAGCAATCGCTTAACGCGCGAAAATGGATGTGTGATAATTTTTATGACGTTAGAACTTTTGGGGCTGTTCTTAGTACAGGCGCAAATGCAGGTCAAGTTCGTGGACCTGTTCAATTTGCTTTTGCCAGATCCATTGATCCCATTATGCCTCTCGATCTTTCAATTACCAGAGTTGCAAAGACGCCAACAGAAAAAGATATAAAGAGCGATGCATCATATCAACAACATGTTGAATGGGAAGAAAAGGCACCAGAAGATTCGCTTCGCACAATGGGCCGCAAGGCGTTAATTCCTTATGGACTTTTTATCGCTAAAGGCTTCATCAGTGCCAATCTTGCAAAGGGTACGGAATTTTCTGATAACGACCTCTCAAATCTATGGGAAGCGCTTGCCAACATGTATGACCATGATAGGTCTGCCAGCAAGGGGATGATGTCGTGTCGTGGGCTATACGTATTCAAACATGTTGGTACAGACACTAACGCTGAGCAGAAAATCAGGCAAGCCATGCTCGGTTGTGCACCTGCGCATGCTCTTCTTGACCTTGGCAAGGTGGTAGAAATCCAGAAGGATGATGTTGCAATGAAAAAGGATAACGTGACGGCGGCACGTAAATTTACACATTATTCGGTCACTGTAAAGAAAGAAATCCTTCCTGACGGAGTGGAACTATGGATATGGGATAATACAAAGAGCAGTTTAATTAAGGTTTGAGAGAATGCCAGATGAAAGATTGATTAATAATGTACTTGATGAATTAGTGCCAATCTCAGCCTTGAGCCAATATGCATACTGCCCTCGCCGCTGTGCCCTGATTCATATTGAACAAATGTGGAACGAGAATATTTTTACCGCCGAAGGCCGGATTATGCATGAGCATGTGCATGAGGAAGGCAACGAATCTCGCGGAAACGTGCGTATTGAGCGCGGCGTGTCGCTACGGTCTTTACAGCTCGGACTGATCGGCAAAGCGGATGTGATTGAATATCACCGGCAGTCTGACGGAACATGGCAGGCTTTTCCCGTGGAATATAAGCGGGGAAAGCCCAAACCGGATCATTCCGACAAAATCCAGCTTTGCGCGCAAGCGATGTGTCTGGAAGAAATGCTGAATGTGCACATTCCAGCAGGCGCTCTTTTCTACGGCAAGACGCGTCGTCGGCTGGATGTTGAATTTGACGAGGTGCTGCGGAAGGAAACTGAGGAAGCTGCGGAAAAAACTCGAGAACTGATTGAGTCTGTTCAAACGCCAAAGCCTGTGTATTCCAAGCGCTGTGAAAGCTGTTCGCTGATGGCCGAATGCATGCCCAAAACAATACAGAAAAAGCGGTCTGTACAAAGTTATCTAAAACGAATGCTGGATGAAAAATGAAAAAGCATCTCAACACTTTATTCGTCACCACCCAAGGAGCGTACCTTTCCAAGGAAGGTGAAACGGTTGTGGTTAAAGTCAATCAGGAAATTAAGTTGCGGTTGCCGGTGCATACCATCGGCGGTATCGTCTGCTTCGGTAATGTATCATGCAGTCCGTTTCTGATGGGCTTTTGCGGTGAAAACGGAGTCGGCATAAGCTTTTTATCCGAATACGGGCGGTTTCTTGCCCGCGTTCAGGGACCGGTTTCCGGTAATGTCTTGCTGCGCCGTGAGCAATATCGGCGTGCCGATGATCAGAACTATTCCGCACAAATAGCGAAGTCACTGGTCATCGGCAAAGTTGCCAATTGCCGGACGGTGCTCCAGCGGGCATTGCGTGATCACGCAGAGAAGCTGAACAGCGATAATTTGCGCAGCGCCGTTGATGATTTAAGTAGGTCATTGGAATCACTGGAACTGAATCAGCCGCTGGAAGCCGTACGCGGACTCGAAGGTGATGCTGCCCATACTTATTTTAATGTTTTCGATCATTTGATAGTGGCGCAAAAAGAAAAATTTCCTTTTCAGGAACGGAATCGCCGTCCGCCGCTCGATAATGTAAATTGCTTGTTATCTTTCCTTTATACTCTGCTTGTGCATGATTGCCGCAGCGCATTGGAATCTGTAGGCCTTGATCCGGCGGTTGGCTTTCTGCATCGGGACAGATCGGGAAGGCCAAGTCTTGCTTTGGATTTGATGGAAGAGTTTCGGCCGTTTCTTGCAGACAGGCTTGCTCTATCCCTAATTAATCTGCGTCAGGTACAGGATAAGGGATTCAGCAGGGCGGAAACGGGTGCCGTCATGATGAGCGACGAGGTAAGGAAGGCATTGCTTGTGGCCTATCAGGAAAGAAAGCAGGAGGAAATTTACCATCCATTTTTAGATGAAAAAATTACTATCGGCTTGTTGTTCCATATTCAGGCACTGCTTCTGGCGCGCTGTTTGCGGGGTGATCTGGATGGCTATCCGCCGTTTATCTGGAAATAAGGAAGGGATATTATGCTTGTTCTGGTCAGTTATGATGTCGCTATGCAGAATGAAAAAGGGCCGAAACGTTTGCGAAGAGTGGCTAAAGCCTGTCAGGACTACGGTCAACGAGTACAATATTCGGTTTTTGAATGTCTTGTTGATCCGGCTCAATGGACGGTTTTGCGGGAAAGATTGATTAAAGAAATAGACCCTGAGGAAGACAGCCTGCGTTTTTATTTTTTGGGTTCAAACTGGCGCAGGCGTGTGGAGCATATCGGGGCAAAAAAATCAATTGATCAGGAAGGAACTTTGATTGTTTAAACCTGCCGCGAACCATAAGCTGATGGCAAATTGTAAGGGTGTTCGCGAACGATATAAATAGTTGTTATAACAGCGATATTTTGAAAGTTCTTTGAAAATTGAATATGGATAAGGTTTGTAAAAATGTAATTCGCGGATAAGAAGCAGTATTATGAGTATTTGCAATTAATTAGCAATAAACAGTCGCGCCCCGTGCGGGCGCGTGGATTGAAACATTGCACCTGCGGATTATGACTCGCTTGATTTCGTCGCGCCCCGTGCGGGCGCGTGGATTGAAACACGTCCTTTCCGCTTTTAACTTCAAACACCTGTGTCGCGCCCCGTGCGGGCGCGTGGATTGAAACTTTTCTTTCCCTTCTTGCATTTACTTTGGCATGTGTCGCGCCCCGTGCGGGCGCGTGGATTGAAACATCGATTTTCAGGGCATAACCGCGAGCGTCACCAGTCGCGCCCCGTGCGGGCGCGTGGATTGAAACTTGTCAGAGCTCATCCAAGATGCCGCGCAAAAAAAGTCGCGCCCCGTGCGGGCGCGTGGATTGAAACTTGAGGAGTTGTGCCATCTAATACTGCGATCTCTGTCGCGCCCCGTGCGGGCGCGTGGATTGAAACCCTATCTGATTAAGCCGGCTTATCGCACTTTATAGTCGCGCCCCGTGCGGGCGCGTGGATTGAAACATCCTATACACAAAGTATAACATGCACTAGGCATAGTCGCGCCCCGTGCGGGCGCGTGGATTGAAACGAAATAGTTTGGACTGACACAAATATTCCAGAACGTCGCGCCCCGTGCGGGCGCGTGGATTGAAACAGATAAACATGGAATTGCTCTGCCTACAGGCAATGTCGCGCCCCGTGCGGGCGCGTGGATTGAAACCCTGTTTGGTCGAACCATTTTGAAGGAAAACCGTTGTCGCGCCCCGTGCGGGCGCGTGGATTGAAACGCTGCTGCTGTAATTGTCGAAGTGCCAAATAAATGTCGCGCCCCGTGCGGGCGCGTGGATTGAAACGCTGCTTCTGCCGAGATATTCGGGTAAACCGACCCGTCGCGCCCCGTGCGGGCGCGTGGATTGAAACGGGTTGGAAGTGGAATTGTAAACATCAGCCGGAGGTCGCGCCCCGTGCGGGCGCGTGGATTGAAACAGATGTTTTTCGATCAGTGGGCAAAATTTCACAGTCGCGCCCCGTGCGGGCGCGTGGATTGAAACTTATCGGAACTAATCCAAGATGCCGCGCAAAAGAGTCGCGCCCCGTGCGGGCGCGTGGATTGAAACTTTTTAATCCGTGCCATGATTTCACCTCATTTTATGTCGCGCCCCGTGCGGGCGCGTGGATTGAAACACTGCTAGCAGGTAGCAGTCAAGGGTGGTTGCCTTGGTCGCGCCCCGTGCGGGCGCGTGGATTGAAACAATACATGCCATTGATAGCTCATCAGGTGTAAATCGTCGCGCCCCGTGCGGGCGCGTGGATTGAAACGAGAGAAATCTTGCAAAAGTCAGGCAACTCTCAGTCGCGCCCCGTGCGGGCGCGTGGATTGAAACTTAAACCTTGTTTCTGCTCTATATAATACTTGTGCGTCGCGCCCCGTGCGGGCGCGTGGATTGAAACTTCTTACTGGTGGCCATTTCAAACTCAGGTCTGCGTCGCGCCCCGTGCGGGCGCGTGGATTGAAACGACTATCATTAACAATTAAATGACATGGCAATATGTCGCGCCCCGTGCGGGCGCGTGGATTGAAACTGGCTGATATGCCAACAGCTAAGTGTAAGCGCTGTCGCGCCCCGTGCGGGCGCGTGGATTGAAACTCGCTGGAATGGTAAATTCTGGCAGGAATTCGAGGTCGCGCCCCGTGCGGGCGCGTGGATTGAAACTGCATTGCCGGTATCTGTGCCGGCATGTGAGCGGGCGTCGCGCCCCGTGCGGGCGCGTGGATTGAAACAGCGGAGCGCACAAATCCTTACTCTTGCAAGTATGTCGCGCCCCGTGCGGGCGCGTGGATTGAAACCGTGAACCCGCCCCGGATTATGGATCTTTCTCGGTCGCGCCCCGTGCGGGCGCGTGGATTGAAACGTACCATCCAGCTTGGCAATCTCTGCATAGCTGAGTCGCGCCCCGTGCGGGCGCGTGGATTGAAACATTGGTTGAAGTGGTGAACGCAATTTTGAATTTTGTCGCGCCCCGTGCGGGCGCGTGGATTGAAACCGGTAGATCGGGAAATCAAGGAAATCCACAGCAGACGTCGCGCCCCGTGCGGGCGCGTGGATTGAAACATACTCTCATAATCCAGCCACACCCTTTAGTTCTGTCGCGCCCCGTGCGGGCGCGTGGATTGAAACGGGAATTACCTGACCAGAGTTTATGAGTCGCGCCTTGGTCGCGCCCCGTGCGGGCGCGTGGATTGAAACTTATGAATGGGCAGAAGTCGGCGGAACAATTTCTGTCGCGCCCCGTGCGGGCGCGTGGATTGAAACTTACGATGTAATTTCATTTTCAAATCATTTCTGGTCGCGCCCCGTGCGGGCGCGTGGATTGAAACTTGGAACCATCTTATCATCTTATTAGGATAAGAAGTCGCGCCCCGTGCGGGCGCGTGGATTGAAACTCATTATTCCCCTGCTGGCTAATTAACCATGTGGGTCACACCCAGTGCGGGCGCGTGGATTGAAACTCGTAATAGGCTGAAGGCTAAAGACTGAGGACTATCGCGTCTTGGGAAAATAAGATGTCTTAAATGTTGGGCATTTCCCCACACACTTGGAGATGAACCGCTGCTTATTATAACTATTGGTGTTCCTTACCATACAGCAGCAAGGGCATTATTTAATTGACATAAAGAGTTGTTCTTTCTATATTAATTTTCATGGTAGCAATGTCTCATTGATAATGTGCGCGGCTATATTAACGGCTTTTCCTCGTGTACATGCTTCGGCATCCGTTGTTGGATTGCTGATAACGGCAGATGAGAAATGCATTAACGGGTATGCGGCAGATATGTGCTGCTTTAATGAGACCCAAATTTCAGAAACGAAGTACATAACCTGAAGGTCACAAGCTGAAATTTGATGGTCGAATTATCCCCGAAGCGAAGCCTAAGCGGGATAAATTGTGGTCTATTTTGTGAAAAAAAATTATGAATTCCGATACGCTTGACTTAATCGAAGATATTGAGCGGACATTGTTCGAAAATTCTCTCATCGGATTTAATCCGGCGGTGCTGGCTGTTCTGGATAATGTTGAAATCGGCCAAAAAGAAATTGAGGATCTGAAAGTAGGACTCGGGCCGGATGTTTTCGATTACCTTTTTAACATAGCCAATTCCGCTTATCACGGCAGTGTGAAATTAGGTCCGGTGAAATATTTTTTCGAAGTGGTCAACCGTCTGGGGACGCAATACACAAAAACCCAGATACTGCTTTTTGCCATGAACCGCATTACCCGGAATGACCGGGAGGCAAAGATAATCTTTGCCAAAAATTTCGCCGCTTCCGTCGTCGGAAGATTTATGGCCCGCAGTTTCGGTTTTTCCCATGAGAGCGCAAGAAAGGTGGAACTGGCCTGCCTTATATCCGGTATTGGTGAGTTGATGATGACGGTTTACCGGAATCATTACCAGAGAGGCGGTCCGGTGATGTCGGACGAGTTCATTGAGAATAATCATTTATATCTCACCGGCCGGGTCATTCGCCGGTATACACTTCCCGAATATCTCCCGGAAATGATAATGAACAATTACCTGAGCTTAGATCAGCTAACGATCGCTCTGCCGGGCGTCGTCAGGATGGCTATAGCTTTTGTGGACTGGTCTTTTCAGAAATTGGGCAACAGAATGGTGATCCGATCCAGCCACATGTCTCTGGATAATCGCTATTCGCCGTCGCTTGCAGCACTCATTGCCGATAAGTTTACCTCTGCCGGTTTGAGCGACTATCTTATTGTGCTTGCCGATACCGAGCAGGTCAATGTCAATATCCTCTGATAAGAATCGATTCCCGTTTACCCGATCCTGCGGGCGACGATAATTGTGCCCCTTACGCTGAAGACGATTTCGCCTTTGAGGTTGGTCAGCTCTCCTTTGAGCTTCAAAAAGCCACGGTCTGCTTTGCTTGCCGAAGGTCTAAGCTCTAAAACGGTAAATTTTCCGGAAAGAGTGTCTCCGGGGCGCACCGGTCGGAGAAAGAGCACTTCATCCATGCCGGGTGATCCCATGCCTCTTACCTTGCTGATGAAAGCGTCGACCATCAGGCGCGAACAGATCGCTGCCGTGTGCCAGCCGCTGGCTATCAGCCCTCCCCAGAGCGGTCGAGCTTTTTCGTCGCTCAAATGAAAATCCTGAGGATCGTATTTACGGGCAAAATCAATAATTTCTTCCCGGGAAACGGTTGCCGGACCGCCTTCAAAAAGCCGTCCTTCCCGGATATCCTCAAAATAAAGTTTTTCTTCGTTTTTTACTGCAGTGGTCATGATTTTTCTATCCTATGTTATTAATTAATGCCTGCCCGGTGTCCGAAAATACCCTGCAGGCCAGGTATATTGAGGCGTGAGAGACTTGCCTCAATACGGGTCCGGTCATGTATCAGGATTGGAACTGTATTGCTTGTTTCGGCCGTCAGGTTGTTTTCCGATAATCAGAAGTTCCGTTGCCGGATACCATGACCTTATTGCTGCCCATATATTTTGCGCTGTAAAGGGCAAGATCGGCCGCCTGAAGGACTGCCTCTCCCGTAGGACCATGCTCCGGAAATATGGCGACACCGGCGGAGGTGGTAATTTGATCAAGAGTCCGGTCGTTGTAATAAACCTTCATTTGTTGCACTTTCTGCCGTAATGTCTCCGCGCGATTTCTTGTGACGTCAAGAGATGCTCCCGGCAGGATCAGGGTAAATTCTTCTCCGCCGTAACGGCAGGCCACGTCTTCTTTGCGAACATTATTTTGCAGGAATTGTCCCAGTTCATGAAGTACAAGATCGCCGGCGCCATGACCGTATGTATTATTAAAATCGCGAAAGCGGTCCAGATCAAGCATGATAATGCCCAGGGGTGTTCTATGGCGCTGGGCGCGATAGATTTCTCTTTTCAGAGTTTCTTCCAGATAGCGGCGGTTAAAAAGCCCGGTCAACGGGTCACGGTAGGCCTGCTGCCGCAAAGATATTTGCAGTTTGATATTCGAAAGAGCCAGCGACAGATAGTGGGCCAGTGTTAAAGCCTGCTGCTGTGTATCCGGCCCGAATTCCGGCGAGGAGTCTTCATATGCCGATCTGGCGGAAGATGATACCGGAGGTTTCTGCAAATACAGCATTCCCAGTATTTCCCTCTGTGCCAGAAGCGGAACACACAGGCAATCACTTTCCGCGGCGCCGGTAAGATGTGTACAGGATATGTCCGGAGTGGAAGCAGCTGTTACATGCATTTCCTTCTTTTGGAGTGCCAGGCAGTCTTCCGGAGAAAACACTTTTTTCCCTCTTATTGCTTTCCCCCAGGATGTTACAGCCTCCAGCAAATTATTGCCGGGATGCATTATAAACAGGGCTCCCGGTATCCGGGGGATTATTTTCTGCGTGAACTGGTTTATAACAGGGTATGCTTCCTCCAGAGAATTGCACATCTGAAGGTGCTCCGACATCTGATTAAAAAGGGATACGCGGTGATGGCGGAGACCGTATTCGTAGACCATGGAGTGAAGTTTAAAATTAGCGTTTTCCAGCGCATCTTCCACCCGCCTGCGTTCCGCTATTTCATGCTGCAGTTCTTCGTTGACGTTTTTCAGTTCCGCGGTACGCCTGTCAACAGTTTCTTCCAGCAGGCTTTTGTGAGTTTTCAGTTCTGCTTCGGCCTGCCTGCGCTCGGTGATTTCCTGCTGCAGCCGGATATTTTGTTTCGCCAGTTGTTTTTGCAGACGGTTCAAGTCAATGTGGGTTGCAACGCGGGCAAGAACTTCCGCCATATGAAAGGGTTTGGCAATAAAGTCGATACCTCCTGCTTTAAAGCCTTTGACTTTGTCGGAAGCGTCACCGAGGCCGCTGATGAAAATTACGGGAATATCGCGGTCCCGTTCAGTGGATTTCAAGTGACGGCAGAATTCGTAGCCGTCCATATCCGGCATTTTTACATCGAGCAGGATTAAATCCGGAGTGTTGCCGGCAAGGGCCGCGAGCGCCGCCGGTTTGTTCCCGGCTGCGCATACCGAATAATTATTATTTCTAAGAATATCGGACAGCATGGTGAGATATTCCGGAGAATCGTCAATAATCAGAACTAAAGGTAAATTGTCCAGTTGTTTATCATGCAGGCTCATTTTTTTTAGTTCCTTTAGCGGATAGGGTTTTCCCCTTTATTACAATTCATGCTGAAGAGCAATAAAAAACATCGTTTTCCGGAAGCGCGTGTAAAAATAAACCGGAAAGATTTATTCCGCCTCCGTGTTGTAAAGTCCGGCAAGAATATCTTTATATCTTTCGACGACAAAACGCCTTTTTAGTTTCATGGTTTGGGTGAGCATCCCGTTGTCCACAGTGAAATCTTCATCCAGGAAGGCGATTTTCTGCGGTATTTCATAACCGCCGAATTTGTTCTTCAGATGATTGGCGATTTCCAGTGTTATCAGCTTTTTTACCGTATTGTTGGTAAGGAGATCAGGCAGCGTTACCGAGAGGCTTACCGCATGACCCAGCTTCTCCATGGCCGGTATATTGGGGACGATAAGCGCTATGTTGAAGGGCTTGTTGTCGCCGTAAACCATAACATTGGTAATGTAAGGAAGCAGTTTGATTTCTTCTTCCAGGCTGGCCGGAAAAACATATTTGCCGTTTGTTAATTTGTATTCTTCCTTAAAACGGCCGGTAATATAGAGAAAGCCGTCTTTATCCAGCTTTCCGCGGTCTCCGCTGCGGATACCGCCGTCCGGAGTCATTATTTCCGCCGTTTTTTCCGGTTTGTTATGATACCCCTGCATGACATTCGGTCCGTAAATTATGATCTCGCCTTCCTCACTGCCGTCGGTTACTTGTGTTTTATCGATAACAATATCTATGTTTTCCAGCGCTTTGCCCACCGAACCGGGGCGATAGCGGGTCGAATGACTCATGGTAACGGCCGGGCTTGTTTCCGTCATTCCGTAGCAGTCATACACGGGGATTCCCACGGCAAAAAAGAATTCGGCTATTTCCGGGTTCATTTTGGCGCTGGCGGTGAGGGCTCCGGCAAGCCTGCCGCCGAATTTTGACCGTATTTTTTCGAGGACTATCTTATCGAGCAGGATATATTTTAAACTCGTTTTACCGGTTCTGTGTTTGGCAAGGGCCGCTTCCATGGCCATACGGAAAAGTTTGAGTTTGACACCGCCTTCTTCCTGAACGGTTGTCATGATCTTTTCGTGGATTTTGTGAAATACACGGGGAACGGAAATCAGGTAGGTGGGTTTCGCCTTGGCCATATCTTCCGCGAGTGTTTCCAGCGTGTCCATGAAGGCGATGGCACCGCCGAACTGTATCCAGTTGTTCAATTCGGCGGAGAATCCGTAACTGTGAGCCCAGGGCAGGTGGGAAAAGGATACCGAATTCTCGTCGAGCTCGCGAAAAAGCCGCCAGCCGGACCGGCTGCAGCTTGTGCAGTTCCCGTGAGAAAGAAGTGTTCCTTTGGGGTCGCCCGTTGTTCCGCTGGTGTAAATAAGTACGGCGACGTCATGGGCGGAAGGGTGGATTGCCGGCACCGGATTTTTCCCGCCTTTTCTTTCCATATCCGCAAGGCTTTTTTCTCCGTTTCCTTCAAGCAGAATAACATGCTCAAGCGACGGAATATCGTGCGGGAGGTTTTTTATTTTTTCGTAAATATCTTTTGCTGACACGAAGAGGACCTTGATTCCGGCATCACGAATTATATATTGCCAGACGGAGACAAGTTCTTTTTCATACATGGGCACAAAGCGTGCACCCAAGCCGTATGTAGCAAAAGCGCAAACCACCCATTCTTCACGGTTCCCGGCAATGATTCCCACGGAGTCGTTTTTCCCGACGCCCAGTGCGGCCAGTCCCGCCCGGACTGCGTTCACGCGCTTGCCTGTTTCCCCATAGGTTACCCATTCATAAACGCCGGATTTATTCTTTGTGCCCAGAAATTTGTTGCCGGGAAATTTTTCTACCGCGTTTTCGAATAATTCAACAAGATTATCCGGTTTTTCGTATGTTCCGTTCCACGAGCGCTGCCAAGCCATTTTTTCCTCCTTAAATTTTCTGCGGTTTTATATTCGAACTTATCTATATCCGTTTCAATGCACGGCCGCCTTTTTTCCCGGTTATTTCTCCCTTTTCCAGAGACAAGATGCCATTGACGATCAGATATTCCACTCCTGCGGCATATTGCTCCGGTTGCAGGAAAGTAGCTTTGTCTTTGATTTTTTTCAAATCAATAACCGCGATGTCGGCAAAGAAACCTACGGCAATTTGTCCGCGTCCCCGGAGTTTGAATTTCTCTGCAGGCAGCGCGGTCATGGAACGGATGGCATCGTTGAAATGAACAATTTTGTCTTCGAGAGCGTATTTGCGCAATTTACGGGGAAAAGTCCCCCAGTAACCGGGATGGGGAAAGACGCCGCCGGGAGTGTAAGCTATTCCCTCCGCCGCCGTGAAGATGAAGGGAGACGGCATGATCTTTTTGGCAAAATGATCGTTTACTGCAAAGACAGACGCGAGCGGCTGCGGGCTGGTGAGAGCCATTTCCAGGAAACAATGAGCGGGAGATTTGCCTTTTATTACGGCAATCTGCCGGATGGTTTTTCCCAAGTAAAATTTATCGGCGGGCGAGGAGACGATTAAAAACTTTTCCGGTTCCGTAAAGGTAAAAAGCTTGTCAATCGCTTGCAGAAGGGAATTCTTACCTTCTGCGGTTGTATATTCTTTTTTAATTTCATAATTGCCGGTAACATATTCGGGAGGCAGAAAACCGGTCAGTACATCCACCTCCGCGTCGTAAGGAGACTGATCGGCGGTGATGTCGATTCCTTCCTGGCGGGCGGAGCTGATAATTGCGCTGATCCGCCCGGAATTGACATTTTTCCATGGCGCTGTAAGTTTTAGTGCGGAAATCTCGAGTGGTGCCTGGGACAGCCTTGCTATTTCCACAACTTCCTGCAAAGAAGCGACGAAAGCAGGATTTCCCGATGCATCGCGCCTGCCGGAGGTGTTGCGCAACTTCAGAGAAATAATGCCGCCGTAAGGTTTGATGCTCGCGGCGATATCGGCAAGTTCTTCTCTGGTCAGGAGTTTATCCGGGTTACGGGAAAGGTCAAAAGAAATGCCGACAGCCCCGTTATCCAGTTCTTTGAGTAACCGCTTTTTCAGGATGTTGTGCTCATTTTCTTCCAGGGGCTTGGACTCTCTGTTGGTGAAAATCTCATTGCGGATTGCTCCGGCGGGAGCAAGGTGGCAGACGTTCACGCCGAATTGCAGTGATTCGCTCCAGCCCAGCCATTTTGCCGTATTGGTATAGCCCCTGCCGTCATTGCCTGTTACTATGGATGTTACTCCCTGGTAAAGATAATTGTGGTTGCCGTTGATGCTTGATTTTATATACGCAAGAATTCGCCAGATGCCCTTTTCCTGGAGAATAAGATCAGTCGAGGAATGAACATCGATAAAACCGGGAGTGACGATTAATCCGGCGGCTGGGATTGTTTTTGCCGCCTTTCCTGTAAAATTACCGACGGCGGCGATCTTGTCGCCTTTGATGCCGATATCCGCGATCCGCGGTTTGCCGGATGTTCCGTCATAAACCCGGCCGCCTTTGATGATCAGATCAAATGATGTTTCCGGGGAAGCTTGAAAACAACCCGAAAAGACGGCGGCGGTAACTATAAGAAGAAGGGAAAGCACGGCGGCAGAGGTTTTTTTCATTCTGACTACCTCCCTGATCCGGTCTCCAACAAGGAACCGGTTTAAGGTTCGAAAGGCTTTTTGTTTGTTACTCTTTCGTAAGCTGCACAATAGGGGCAGGAAAGCAAAGGCTCGATATTTTTTACAAACCAGTAGGCCGGTCCCTTTTGATTTTTGCGGGCGCGACTGCAAACAGGGCATGTCCTGCAGCGTTGGGCCTTGAGTTCATCAGCGGAAAATTCAGCCATTCGGGAAATCCTTTCATCAGATGCGGGTCAGCTGCCGGTATTTAATCCGGTGCGGTTGACTGGCCGCCGCGCCCAGCCTGGTTTTGCGATCCGCCTCGTATTCGGAATAGTTACCGTCAAACCACAGGGTTTTACTCTCACCTTCAAAAGCCAGGATGTGCGTGCAGATTCTGTCCAGGAACCAGCGGTCATGACTGATGACCACGGCACAACCGGCAAAATTTTCGAGCGCGTCTTCGAGTGCGCGCAGAGTATTGACATCGAGATCGTTCGTCGGTTCATCGAGCAGGATGACGTTGGCGCCTTCTTTCAACATCCTGGCCAGGTGCACGCGATTGCGTTCTCCCCCCGAGAGTGTGCCGACTTTTTTCTGCTGATCGGTACCGGAAAAATTGAAGCGGGAAACGTAGGCACGTGAATTCACCTGTCTTGCCCCGATGGGAATCACATCCTGCCCGGCGGAAATCATTTCCCAGATGGTCTTGTTGGGATCGAGGATATCGCGGCTCTGGTCAACATAGGCCAGTTTTACCGTATCACCGATGCGGATGACACCTGCATCCGGTTTTTCCCGGCCGGTAATCATTTTGAAGAGAGTGCTTTTACCGGCGCCGTTCGGGCCGATAACGCCAACAATCCCGCCCGGCGGCAGAGCAAAAGACATTCCGTCCATCAGCAGTTTATTGCCGAAGCCCTTGCTGACGCCCTGCGCTTCAATGACAAGATCACCCAGGCGCGGACCGGGAGCGATGAAAATTTCGTGGGTTCTGGATTCTTTTTCCTGATTCTGCCCCAGGAGCTCCTCGTAGGCTTTAATCCGGGCTTTGGATTTGGCATGGCGTCCTTTGGGGGACATGCGAATCCATTCCAATTCCCGTTCCAGGGTTTTGACCTTTTCCCCTTCCGCTTTTTCTTCATTTTTCAGCCGGTTTTGCTTCTGGAGAAGCCATGACGAATAATTGCCCTGCCAGGGAATGCCCTGCCCCCGGTCCAGCTCCAGAATCCAGCCGGCGACATTATCCAGAAAATAACGATCATGAGTTACGGCGATGACGGTGCCCGCATATTTTTGTAAATGATGCTCCAGCCAGGCGACCGTTTCGGCATCAAGGTGGTTGGTCGGCTCGTCCAGCAATAAAATGTCGGGATTCTGTAAAAGCAGGCGGCACAGCGCCACCCGGCGTCGTTCGCCGCCGGAAAGAACTTTTACCTCCGTATCGGAAGGCGGACAGCGCAGGGCATCCATGGCCATTTCCAGCCGGGAATCAATATCCCAGGCATCAAGAGCATCGAGCTTTTCGGAAACGGCAGCCTGCCTGTCGCACAATTTGGCCATTTCTTCGTCGGACATGGGCTCGGAAAACTTTTCATTGATTTTATTATATTCGTTGATGAGATCGATGGTGCTTTGCACCCCTTCTTCCACGATCTGCTTCACGGTTTTGCTGTCATCGAGTTTTGGCTCTTGTTCCAGATAGCCTACAGTCAATCCCGCGGAAAGAATAGTCTGTCCGATAAAATCTTTGTCCACGCCGGCAAGTATCTTGAGGAGTGAGCTTTTACCCGAGCCGTTCAATCCCAGTACGCCTATCTTGGCGCCGTAAAAATAAGACAGGTATATATCCTTGAGCACCGGCTTCTTATCATAGATCTTACTTACTCCGATCATGGAGTAAATAACCTTGTTTACTTCGTTACCCATTGACGCTGATCCTCCGCAAAAATAATATTAGTTTAAATAAAAGGGAAAATATTTTGAATGACTATATTAAAGTTATCCTGGATTTTTTCCCTGCCGGTTACAATGCCCATGTGCCCCGGGAAAAGGAATTCCAGTTCGAGCTGGGAAAACGCGATAATGCTTTTTTTCAGAAGTGCGCCATTGCCGCCGGGAAAATCGGTGCGGCCGATATTCTGGTCGAAAATCACATCGCCGCAGAATAACGCTTTTTCTTCCGGCCAATACAGGCCGATGGATCCGGGGGAATGCCCGGGAGCCAGGATAATTTTGAAATTCCGCTCGCCCAAAGCAATGTTGCCTTCATCCAGTGGCAAATTGATCTGCATTTGAGGAACCGTAATTCCGAAAAGGCCGTATAATTCACTGCCGACTCCTTTTAAAAATTCCAGTTCCTTGCGGTGCAGGGCGATCTTGACGGTTTCGGTATCGAACAATTCGGAGGCTTGAAAGTGATCGGGATGGGAATGGGTGTTGATGATGTAATGAATATCCTCTTTTTTGATGCCGTCAGCCGCCATCTGATTGAGTAAGTCGGGCAAATAGCGGGTAAGTCCCGGATCGATTAATGCGTTTACTCCCCCGCCGATATAATAACTGTTGCAATTATTATCAAAATAGTTTGTCCATTCGTAGGTGTAAATGTTGTCTGAGAACTTCATATCCTATCCTTTCTGTACCGGTATTTCTTCGTGAACACTATTCTTCAGCCATTGACTGATGTCGGAGGCCGATTGTTTCCAGCCTTTTTCCAGCATCGGCAGATGGGCAAATTGTTCATAAGAGATATAGTCGGCCTTTAGAAAGCCGGCCAGCTTTTGTTCCATTGATTCCGGAGCCATGACGTCGAGTTTACAGCCGATGACCAGCTTGGGACATTTTATCTTATCCGGATCAACGAACACGCCCTGGGCTACCTGGTAACCTACCATTAATGATTCCGCTACAAACATGGGGAAAATTTCCTCCTTTTCGGTCTTGTCAATATTATTAAGAAGAGTTTTTTCCGCCATCAGATGAGACATCTTTACCGGTTTTAAATTCATCAACCCCCATATGGATTTCATAAAGGTTCCCGAATAGGGCAAATCATTCTTTATCTCCAAAGTAACACCGAGAGGCGGAGCGCTGGCTATGGTAACGAGCGCTTTTACGGACGTAAAATTCATGGCCGTTTTCTGGGCAAGAAGGCCTCCCATGCTGTGCCCGATCAAAGCGCAATTTTCAATCTCTAAAACCTGCATGACCTGCTCTATATCGGAAAGATAATCTTCAATCGTCATTTGAGCCAGTGCCGCTTCGCGATCCGACGGATGATGGCCCCGCAGGTTTATGGCATAGCTTACCCATCCTTCCCCGGAAAAAAACTGCAGATAATTTTTTAAATATCCGCTGGTGCCGCCCGCACCGTGAATAAGCAATAAAGGATAAGAATGTTTTACGATATCCGGTGAATATTTATCAACGGCCAGATTATCTATTTTAATGCGCTGCAATCTTTAAGTTTTCCCCTGCAATAGGATGGATCAGGCCGACGGCCGGCTGTTCCCGTTTTTAGGCTTTCCCGGAACAAATATCCAAAGAAGAATATAAAGCAACAAACCCGTCCCCCAGACAAGTACAAGCAGCACAAATATAAGCCGCCAGGTCCAGGAAGGTACGGGTGTATGTTCACCCAAGCCGCCGCACACTCCGCCGATCCAGTGGTCTTTTTGCGATTTGGTAAAATCATGCAGCCAGTTTTTTGCATCCATAAAGTCTCTTTTTACTCTTCGGAGAAGTATTGCTTAAAAAATCAATGTTACATGAAATAAACTTATCCGATTATTTATCGGGGAAAATTTTTTTCAGGGGTAGAGCCGCCGTCGCATGAGCGGACTGAACTACGTTACCTCCCTTATCAATTAAAACTAATGTCGGAACGCCGAGAACCGCATAGCTTTCGGCGACCGCTCCATCCATGTCCAGGAGAACTTTAAAGGGAAGCGCATTGTCTTTGGCGAATTTGGCGACCTTTTCCCTTGTTTCCATAATGTTGATGTAAATAACCTCCAGGCCGCGGTGGGCATATGTTTCGTGTATTTTCTTATAAAGGGGCAGTTCCGTGCGGCAGGAAGGACACCAGGTGGTGCCGAAAAAAATTACAACAGGCTTTCCCTTTTGGCTGCTTAATTGAAAAACTCTGCCCTGCAGGTCTTTTAATGAAAAATCCGGAGCATAGACATGGGCCGCTTTAAAGGGGGCATTCGGGATAAACTGGCCCGGTGCAGTGTCGGCGAAGCAGAAAACCAGCAAAACAAGTATCGTAAATATTATATTAATTTTTTTTGTCATATTCCACCATTTTAAGAAAGAGATCCCGCACTATACAGAAAATATTCACCGGCGCCAATCAATATCCAGCCGAAGATATGATTTATTCTGGTCATCCAGATTCCCGAACGGGGCAGGGCGGCAATAAAACCGGCAAAAGTTCCGGCAATAATGAGCAGGGTTCCCATCCCGAAAGCAAAAACAAAAAGCAGACTCATACCCAGAATTAAATTAGTGCGCATGGCTACAAATCCCAGTAAAACCGCCAGTATCGGAGCGGTGCAAGGGCCGATGATGATGCCGGATACGGCGCCCATCAAAAAGCTGCTCAGTATTCCTTTTTTATTATTGCGGTCGGCAAATTTTACGATCTTTTGGGGAAAGGGGAGTGTAATTCTGAAGACGTCAAGCAAGGCCAGTCCCATAAAAATGCATAAGTTCGCCATGATAAAATATGTCCAGGGGGTTGTCTGCATTTGTCCGAAAAGTTTGCCGGACAGGACGGCGACGGCACCCATAATCGAATAAGTGACGGCGAGCCCCAAAACATAAAAAAGGGAAAGAAAAAAACCGCGCAGCCGGGAAGGTGAGCCTTGGGCGCCGATAAATCCCACGGTGATGGGGATGAGCGGATATGTGCAGGGAGTAAATCCGACTAAAACGCCGCCGAGATAAGCAGCGGGAAATGCCAGCAGCAGTGAACCCTGCAGATATAATTGTAAGTTGCCGAGCAGATTTTCGATCATGAACATGCTCAATCAGTAATTTGTTTTGTTCAGAATAGGAAAATTGTGTAAAAGCGTCAAGTGATATTGTTAATGGTTTTGACGGAAGAGGTTCCGTATTCCGGTGCGGGATTTATTTTAACGGGTGTAATATGATCGCGGGCAGGTTTTGCTCGAAAAATAAACAAGCAAAATAAAATTACCGGTTTGTTTTTATTGAATATTTAAGATATTTTGAAAAGAAAGGGCATTGTTTTATGGAAGGAAAGCCGGTTTTTTGTTAATATGGAAAACATAAGTCAATGACACTTGCTGAAAACAAGCTAAGTGCAGTTTGAAGCGAAAGTGGAATTGATCCCGAAAGCGAAGCCCGGCGGATGCAGGGCGAAGCGGGAGCTGGCTGAGCTATCCGGGATCCAGCGGCCATATTAACCGCCCCTTGGGACGAATAGATTGAGGCAGAATCGGTATGATACCCCGCTGCTTGCGTTGGGGTCGTTCATTAAAAAAATAATATGAAAAAAGTAGCCGTAATATCCGTAATATTAGTAATATCAGCAATAATTGGATTAGTTTTAGTCTTTTACGTATTTAAACAGGAGACGGCTTCCGTCGGCAGATATTCCGTACTTTACTATAAAAATATGTGCGATCTCGAAGTTGAATCATTCCCGCAGGATCTGGAGTCGCTGAAATCTCTTCCCGGACTCATTCGGATTACGTGGCAGGAACAGATCGCTTCCGATATGTTTCAGGAGTATTGTTTTCTGCCCGGAAAAGGAGTTGAAAAATCAAGACTTATCCGGAAAAATCAATAAGACGATTGTAGAAAAAAAATTTACGGCCGATACCTGTATAATATGCTGCGGAAAAGGGGGCACGGATGAAAAGAATAAATGTTTTTTTATTGTTTCTGCTGTTAACTATGCCTGTATGGGCTACGGCGAAAGACTTATCGCCCGAAGAAATGTTTAAAGCTAATTTTCCCGGAAGAAGTTTTGAAAGTATTACACCGGCCGTAATCCCGGGCGTTTATGAAGTTTATACCGGTAATCAGCTTTATTATTATGCACCGGAAGCAAATATTCTGATTTACGGCAACATGGTTTCCAAAGAAGGCATTAACCTCACGCGGGAAAGTTATTTGAAGAAAATAGCTCCCAAGATGGCACAGCTTCCTCTGGATAGCGCATTGAAAATCGGCGAAGGGAAAAACGTTATTGTCGAATTTATCGATCCGGACTGTTTTCATTGCCGTGAATCTTATAAATATTTTTCCCGGCGCAAGGATGTAACAATGTATATTTTCTTTTATCCCCTCTCTTCGCTTTCCGAAAAAAAGATTCTTCATATTTTATGCGGTCCGGACCAATTAAAGGTCTATAATGAAATGATGGGTGGATATCTCGATAATAAAGCAAAATGGGATGCCTGTACGGATAAGAAAGCAGAGGAAACAATGAAAACGCATAAAAAACTGGCCGCCCGGATCGGTATCCGGTCAACGCCGTTTTTTTATTTAAAAGGGCAGGCGGTTGATGGTTTTGAACTTCCAATATTGGAACAACTTTTAAAAAAGTAAGGAGATGACCATGAAGAAAATTTTCGGAATTCTGATCGGTTGCACTTTTCTGTTTAGCGTGTCCTCCGTCGGGGCGCAACAAGCCGGCAAGGCGATTGTCGAAAGAGAATGCGGTAAATGCCACGGTTTAAGCAAAGTAACCAAGGCTAATAAAGATGATGCCGCCTGGGAAAAGACGCTGGATCGAATGATTAAGAAAGGTGCGAATGTGGCTCCCGGGGAAAAAGATGCGGCTCTGAAGTATCTCCGCACGCTGAATAGATAATGCAGATTGAAGGTTGGAGACTGAGGACTGAAGGGTTTCAGAAAATTTTCTTTATTCTTCTGCCCTCAGTCTTTAGTTCTATGTTCAACATTCTATGTTTCGGCCTTGGATCTTCTTACCTTATTTTTGCGCCGGTTTGGGCATTACGGTCAAAGGAAAGAACACTCAAGCCTTCCGCCGCGTCGGTTGCGAGCAGCATGCCGCGTGATTCCACGCCCATCAGTTTTACCGGTTTCAGGTTGGAAACAACCGCTATTTTTTTTCCGATTAATTCCTCCGGCTTGTAATCTTTACCTATGCCGGCGACGATTGTTCTTTCTTCGCCGATATCCACCGTGAGCTGTACCAATTTATTGGATTTGGGAACCATCGCGGCTGCAGTTATCGTGGCGACACGCAGGTCCACTTTGGAAAAATCTTCGTAATCAATTTCCGGTTTTGCATCGATCATCTTCTTGACCTCTACGGTTTTTTTGTTGTCCTTGTCCACGCGGGGGAATAATGATTCGCCGCGGGTTAAGGTGGCGCCCGGTTTCAATAAACTCCAATCCGCAGCGTGGGCTAAATCCAGTTTAGTGTCTGTATCCATGCCGATCTGCCTTAAAATTTTCACCGATGTTTCCGGCAGAAAAGGCGAGATTAGGACAGCCGTTGCCTTGAGAGCCGCAAGCAGATTGTACATGATCGCAATGAGTTTTTCGAGATTTGCCGGATCCTTGCCCAGAGCCCAGGGTTCATTTTCGACGATGTATTTATTCGTGATATTAATGAATTCCCAGATGGCGATCAATGCTTTATGCAGCGCCATTTCCTGAAAGCTGTTTTCCACTTCCGCCACTGCCTTTTTTGCCGCCGCAATTAATATGTTGTCATAATGCTCCGGCTTTACTTCCGGTACTTTGCCGTTGCAGTACTTGACGGCCATGGTTGTTGTCCGGCTGACCAGGTTGCCGAGGTCGTTGGCGAGATCGGAATTCAATCTCTGCACGAAAGCTTCTTCGGAAAAATTGGAATCAAGTCCGAACACCATGTCCCTGAGCAGAAAGTAACGGAAAGCATCCAGGCCGTATTTATCTTTTAAATCCAAAGGCCGGACGACATTGCCCAGGCTTTTGGACATTTTGCTCGAGTCGGAATTCCAGTAACCATGAACATTCAGATGCCGGTAAGGTTCAATACCCGCAGCCTTCAGCATCGTCGGCCAGTAAATGCCATGTGGCTTTAAAATATCTTTAGCCGTTAAGTGCTCAACCACCGGCCAGAATTTTTTAAATCTTTCACCTTCAGGATAATCCGCAGCCGTCACATAATTAATCAAAGCGTCAAACCAAACGTAAGTTACATAGTTTTCATCAAAAGGCAGGGTAATGCCCCAGGTGAGCCGGGTTTTCGGACGTGATATGCAGAGATCTTCCAACGGTTCTCTTAAAAATGCCAGCACTTCGTTTTTATACCTTTCCGGACGAATGAAATCGGGGTGTTGGTTAATGTGATCGATGAGCCAGTTCTGATACTTGCTCATGCGGAAAAAATAATTGCTCTCTTTGCGATGTTCCGGTTGGGTTTGATGATCCGGACATTTTCCGTCAACCAGTTCTTTTTCCATGTAAAAGCGTTCGCAACCAACGCAATAATAACCTTCATAGTGACCGAAATAAATATCGCCCGCAGCATGGATCTTTTCCAGAATATAACGCACGGTCTCAATGTGGTTTTTATCCGTAGTTCGAATGAAGTAATCATTGGTAATGGCAAGCTCGGGCCAGAGCTTCCGGAACTGGCCGCTGATGTTGTCGGCATATTCTTTCGGAGTGATTCCCGCAGCGTGTGCGGCTTCGGCGATTTTGTCGCCGTGTTCATCGGTGCCGGTAACAAAAAATGTTTCCTCGCCGGCCATGCGGTGGTATCTGGCCAGCACGTCGGCGACTATTGTTGTGTAAGCATGACCGATATGCGGCGATGCATTGACGTAATAAATTGGGGTTGTAATGTAAAAAGCCTTGGACATATTGCAAACCTTTCTTTAATCCATTAAACGGGGGAGACATCAAAACTCTCAGTCTTCACTCAGCTGCTCCAAAATATCATCCGACGGATGATTATTGCGGGCGCGATTATCATCCGGCCGGGCTGCTTTCGGACATTTTTTGCCGGCATAACCTTCGTGTTCGAAAGCCAGGCAGCACATAAGCCTTCCGCACAGGCCGGATATTTTTTCCGGATTGAGCGACATACTCTGCTCTTTGGCCATTTTTACGGTTACCCGTTCCAGATTTTGCAGAATTCCCGCGCAGCAGATTACCCTTCCGCATACCCCCGTGCCCTTGATAATGCGGGATTCCTGCCGGGCGCCGATTTGTTTCAGTTCGATGCGTGTTTTTAATTTCTGCACAAGATCCTTGACCAGATCGCGAAAATCCACCCGGGCCTCGGCGGTAAAATAAAAGATAAATTTACTTTTATCGAAAAGACAATCCACGGCGATCAATTTCATGGAAAGTCCCCTGTCTTTTATTTTTTCCAGGCAGAACTTTCTGGCTTCTTCTTCGAGCCGATCATTTTCCTCTTTAATCCTCAGATCTTCCGTGGTTGCCTTGCGGGCGACATTTTTAAGATTGGGCGGTGGGTCCTTCTCGTACCTTTTGACATCGGCAGCGATGATTCCGAGAGCCAGGCCGTTTTCCGTATGGACAATTACCTGATCTTCTTTATGCAGGATAATGTCGCCGGCGTTGAAATTATAAATTCTGCCTTCTTTTTTAAATTTGACACCGATAATGTTGGTTAACAAAAAATCACCTTCAATTGATTATATGTTCAGTTTAAATGCCATTGTTTCCAATGTCAATGTTTTGTTGACATTCTGCTCGATGGTTTCCCATGACTTTTCAATAAGAAAAATATTACGCAAAATTTGCTCTCCCGACAGTTTTTGTGACAGCGCATCAATAAAGGAAGTTTTATCCCGGTTGATCAGCATTTCTTTTCTGCGCGTTTCCTTAAAAATGAGCGCATCTCGGAAACAGGAATTGATAATATCCAATCCCTGTTTAATTTTCTTCTTATCCTGACCGGAGAAGGAGGCCAGATTCAGCAAGCTTATCGGATCATCTTTTTTTGCGTTGGCGAGCAGCTGCATGATTTCCGCCCGGAATCCGGCAATGTCTTCCTCGTCGAGTTCCAGGGCCGTACCGATTGAACCTCCGGAAAGCCCCGCCAGCAAGCCTGCTTTTTCCGTATCCATTCCCTTTTGCTCCATCAGGAATCGGGTAACGGTTGCCGCCGGCAGAGGGTTAAAGCGCATGTGCCGGCAGCGGGACATAATAGTTGCGGGCATACTGTACGGCCGGGGACTGATCAGGATCAGTATATTGGAGGACGAAGGTTCTTCCAGGGTTTTTAAAAGAGCATTGGCCGCCTGATCATTCATTTTATCGGCGGCATCGATGATGACTGCCCGCCATTTTCCGCAGGAAGGCTTGAATTTCATCTGCTCCTGAATTTCACGGATGGCGTTAATCCGGATAAATTGACCGTCGGCTTCGATAAAGATCATATCCGGATGATTGGCATGCCCGATCTTCAAACAGGAAGAACATTTATCGCAGGCATCGTGAAGGTTTTCCACCAGTTCGCAGTTGAGGGCTTTGGCGAACTCCCGGGCCAGGGTTTTTTTCCCGATGGAATTGATTCCGGAAAACATATAAGCATGTCCCACGCGTTTCTGAAAGATGGCTTTTTGCAGGATTGCTATCTGTTTTTCATGGCCGTAAATGCCGGAAAAAGACATAAAATATTTCCCTTCTCCGGAGGGGTTAAGTGTACTCTGCTCCGTAATTTTCCGGACAAACTCCGCATATTGTTTTATGAGGACTTTTCAGGGATTTGCCGTCAGGTTTTGAGCCCGATGAATTCCGCAATATGACGGTAAACCTCTTTCCGTATTGTATCGATATCGCGTGTTGCATCGATTAAGCGGAAACGTTCCGGCTCGTTTTTTCGAATTTGCAGATAACCTTCGCGAACCTTGTTATGAAAAACCAAACTTTCCCGTTCAAACCGATCGGAAAATGATGAATCCTTCAGTTGATTATCCCTTTCCGTTGCCCTCTTGAGCCCTTCTTCAACCGGCAGATCAAAAAGCAGAGTCAAATCAGGTTTCAATCCCATCGAGGAGTAGCTGTTGATTATTTTAATAAAATCGCGGTTAAGACCGCGTGCCGCGCCCTGATAGGCGTAAGTAGCGTCGGAAAAGCGATCACATAAAACCACTTTGTCCTGATTGAGCGCCGGCATGATCATTTCCCGGACATGCTGAGCACGGGCCGCACAGAACAAAAAAGCCTCCGTCTCCGCGCACATATAATAATGCCCGCGATTAAAGAGAATGCCGCCAATTTTTCGTCCGATATCAGTTCCTGAAGGTTCCTGGGTGATTAAAAGAGGAACATGCTGTTCGATTAAAGTGAGAGATACCAGCCTCATTTGAGTGGATTTTCCTGAACCTTCAATGCCTTCGAATGTGATGAGCTTATTCATTTGTCCAATTTCCCGCCTATATTCCGGAGAAGTAAATTAAAAGACCAAAAGTATCCGGGATTAACTACGTTAAAAAAGAAATATTAAGTTGCACTGTGGAAGGACGGTTTGTAATTACACGGGGAAAAACTTTGGATGGATCGGCCGTGTCCACGGAGGATCCATCCTCTGCTGATACATGAATTATTTTTCTTCACCGGGTATAATTGCTTCCACCGGACATTGATCCGCGCATGTTCCGCAATCGGTACAAAGTTTGGCATCGATAACGTATTTGTCATCGCCTTCAGAAATTGCTTCCACCGGGCATTCATCTTCACATGACCCGCAAGCAATACATTCATCAGTAATTACATATGCCATTTTTATTCTGTCTCCTTTTAGATAATAATATTTTAAAAAAGCCGTTCGCCACCGGCAATCAAACTGAAATAACTTCTTTTACTGCCGGCACCTGCTTTTTTATGATTTTTTCTATACCCATTTTTAATGTCATCTGGGACATCGGGCATCCCTGGCAGGCTCCGGTTAATTTTACCTTGACCACGCCGTCAGCTGTGACATCGACAAGTTCCACATCACCGCCGTCAGCCTGCAGGCCGGGACGTACGGTATCTATCGCTTTTTGAACCTGTTCTTTCATTGATTAATCCTCCGTTTTCTGAATACCATTTTGCTTATAAGTTACCGCCGGTTCCGGTTTATCGGGAACCTGATATTTCAATGCGGCATGTATTCAACCATCGCTTCAACAACGTTGCGGGCTACTTTAGGCAAATCAGGTTTTATCAGGATATAACCGTCCGCTATTTGATGGCCCGCTTTCCACATTATCTTACCGGTTGCCGCATCAAAGAATTTCATCCCCAGGCTGACTTTGCCGACCTTATCTCCCTTTTCCACTGTGTAATTCCAGATATCGACGGAAACCAGCAGAAAAGAATCGGACTTGGTAAGAGATCCTATTTTTTTACTCAGGTCGGGGTCGGAGAAGTTGACCGTCCGCAATTTGGAAAGATATTCGGTCATGGTCTTACGTAATTCTTCATTGGCTGAAAGCTGGCGGTTCAAGGTTTCCGCGTCTGTTATGTCGGAAAACCATTTTTTCTCCGCCAGAACTCCCGCCACGATTTGTTCCACGGCTCCCCTTGCTTCTTCATTGCTGCCCACTATTTCTACGGGGAAAATTGCAATTGTTTTAGGATGAAAATCTTTGGCTTCCGGAGTTACCTGGGAAAAACGCAAGCCGCCGCAGGCCATGAGGGACATTATTATCGATAACAAGAGAAGGTATTTAACAAATGATCTTTTTGTCATAATTTTGGACCCTCCTTTTTCCTTAAAAGACTGTTCTCTTTCAGAGAGCAAACCACAGGAAAACACAAAAACCAACAATGATATAGCTTGTTTCCAGAAGTCCTTCCATAAAGGCTCCCGAAAGCCCCGCCCTTCTATCACAAAGTTGGAAACAAATCCATACATATAATATACATATAGACAGGATTGCGCTCAGGGAAGAAGTCCAGCCGGCGGGATAGGAGATTAAAAGAATAGCTAATAATATCAAGGATATAATTTTTAATAATGTTTTTGTGCGTGATTTGCCGATTAAGACGGGGATTGTTTCCCGGCCGATTAATTTGTCATTTTGCATTTCCAGGATATCCGACATCGCCGACCGGATAAAAACCACTCCGAAGGTAAAAACAAAGGCAACCGCGCCTCCGGCATTGAAAGTATGATCTTTATTCAAAGCCGGCAGAATTGCCGTTACCGCTCCCCAGGCTGTCGCCATGAAAATGTTCTTCGATCCCGGCAAATCTTTCAGGCTTTGCACATGCCAGCCCGTCGGAAAAATTTTCATATTATAAAGAATTCCGGCCAACGATATGACAAACAAAACACTGAAGGGCAGCAATCCGTTCCGGGCGGCCAGAACAAGGGCGAAAGAGATGGATAAAACCGCCGCCAGCAGGTAGGTTTTTTCATGTTTTAAATATGTTTCCTCCCGGAATGATCCCAGAAAACCGCTTGGTTTGCGGCCGATTAACCTGTTCAAGATATGCATGGCGTAAACAAAAAGAGAAGCCACTGCCGGATACGACACATCAACCGGAATTTTCTGCAGCAGCATGCAGGCCAGACAAAGACAACCCGCGCCGATTGCCGAATAAAGATCGGTTTTAATCGCCCAGAGCCACAAATTGAACAGGCTTTTAAATTTCCGGTTTTGAATTTCCGCAATTTTGTCCATTACCCGGTCGATAATCCAGTTGGGAGTGGAAGCTCCCGCCGAAACACCAATACGGGAATAGGATGAGATATTGATGTTATCCAGTTCTCCGGCTGTTTCGATATGGAAAGCCGGAGTCAGCTGTTTTTGGGCAAGGTCGGCTAGTCTCCGGGTGTTGGCACTGTTTTTCCCGCCGACGATGAAGATGGCATCCATTTTACCGGCCATAGCCATTATCTCCGCCTGTCGCTGTTCCGTAGAAGAACAGATTGTGTTGAATACAACGGTATCAGGATAACGGGCTGTTATTTTTTCGACGATTTTATTATAATCATCGAGGCTTTGCGTAGTTTGGGCAACAACGCAAACCTTATCGAGAGGCGGCAGCTTTTCCACTTCATCAACGGTGGTCAGGGTAATGCCGCGGCCGTTGGTGTAACCCAGGAGACCATCGACTTCCGGATGTTCCTTGTCGCCGACAATAAGCACTGTATAATCGAGCACCGTGTGTTTTTTAATTATTGCCTGCACATAGCCCACTTTCGGGCAGGTTGCATCAATAATTTTTATGCCGCTGTCTTTGATTTTTTTTCTTTCAGCGGGGGCAATGCCGTGTGCCCGGATGATCAGGACGGCGCTTTTCCTGTCCTTTATTTCTTCAATGCTTTTAACCGGTGTTATTCCGCGGTTCCTGAGCAGTTCAATGGTCTGCGGATTATGAATTAACGGGCCGTATGTATAGATGCGATGACCGGTTTCATGCTGGGCGATTTCCAGCACGATGTCCACAGCACGGCGGACGCCCATGCAAAATCCGGCGGTTTTGGCCAGTTTAATTTCCATCGGGTCTGTTCTTTCTGGCGAGAATAAAATATTCCTGGTTGCCGGCCGGGCCGGGAACTTCCGAAGTGCAGGTTCCTTCAATCTGTAAGCCGGCCGCCCTGCTGAAATTTACGATTTCTTCCACAACTCGTTTACGGACCTGCGGATCTTTTACAACACCGTGCTTACCGACTTCTTCCCTGTGGGCTTCAAACTGCGGCTTGATGAGCGCCAGAACAATTGCTTCCGGTTTCAAAAGCCGTAAAATCGCCGGCAGAACGCTTTTCAAAGAAATAAATGAAACGTCAATTACGGCGATATCGGGAGTTTCTTCAAAATCGGCACCTTCGTAATAACGGATGTTGGTGCGTTCGACGACGAAGACGCGCTTGTCTTCCCTGAGCTTCCAGGCCAGTTGTCCGTAGCCGACGTCGAGGGCGTAAACTTTGCGGACTCCCGCCTGGAGCAGACAATCGGTAAAACCGCCCGTAGATGCGCCGACATCAAGGGCAACAAAGCCGTGAACATTCAGGTTGAATTCATTAAGCGCCCCTCGAAGTTTTAAACCGCCGCGGCTCACATAAGGATTATCTTCACCCTTGATGTATATCCGCGCATCCTCTCCGGGCAAAAAGCCCGCTTTGTCCTGATAGGCCTCGTCGACCTTAACGGCTCTGGCCAGAATAAGGGCACGGGCTTTTTCCAGGTTGGGAGCAAGGCCGCGCAAAACGAGCATTTCATCCAGACGTGTTTTCCTCATAGGCATGACATCAATTTCGGGTTTATAAACGATTACCGTCCGGAAAGCATTTGCCGGATTGCCCGGATTATGCCGTTTTTGTCAAGTCCGTATTTGTCGCGCAACTCACCCTGGGTTGCGTGTTCAACAAATTCATCAGGGATACCCAGACGTTTGACCTCCACTCCCGTTATGAGTTTTTCAGCAAACAGATCCAGGACTGCACTGCCAAAGCCGCCCGGAAGCACGTTTTCTTCCACGGTAATAATCTTTTTTATTTTTTGCGCCGTTTGCGTTAAAAGTTCCGCATCCAGAGGTTTTACAAAACGGGCATTGATTACTTTAATGCTTAAGCCTTCCCGGGCCAAACACTCCGCCGCCGCGACTGCCGGATATACGGTAGAGCCTGCGGCAAAAATCGCCAGATCCGTGCCTTCGGAGACCACTTCTGCCCTGCCGATGGCGAGAGAGGAAGGGGTAGTATCCAGGGGTACACCCAGGCCTTTACCCCGCGGGTAGCGCAGAGCGACCGGGAGACCGCACTCCACGGCTGTTTTGAGCATATGCTGAAGTTCATTCTCGTCTTTGGGGGCCATGATGAGGATATTGGGAATGGAACGCAAATAAGAGTAATCAAATATTCCCTGATGCGTTGCTCCGTCTTCTCCGACAATTCCCGCCCGGTCGAGGGCAAAAACTACGGGCAGCTTCTGCAGGCAAACATCATGCAATACCTGATCGTAGGCCCGCTGTAAAAAAGTTGAATAAATGGCGACGACAGGGATAAAACCTTGAGTGGCCATGCCTGCGGCAAAAGTAACGGCATGCTGCTCGGCGATGCCCACATCATAAAACCGCCTGGGGAACTCCTGGGAGAACTGATCGAGACCTGTACCGTCGCACATGGCGGCGGTAACGGCGACGATGCGGGGATCGTTTTGCGCGAGGCCGACGATTGTTTTGCCGAATATTTCCGTATAAGAAAGATTGGCGGATGATGAAGGGAACGGTTGGCCGGTTTCAGTATTGAAAGCCGATATGCCGTGATAACGGAGAGGTTTTTCCTCGGCGAATTCATATCCTTTGCCTTTTTTGGTGATAATGTGCACCAGTACCGGTTCGGATAAAGCTTTAATGTTTTCAAAGTTTTTGATCAGATGTTCCAGCGTGTGTCCTTCCAGAGGGCCTACGTAAGTAAATCCCAGCTCTTGAAAAAGCGCTCCGGGAACGATGAAGGATTTCAGCGATTCTTCCGCCTGCTGTGATAATTTAACAAGGTGATCACCGATACGGGGAATGTTTTTGAGGAAGCTTTTGAGATCAGACTTTAATTTCGTTACGGTATGTCCCGTCAACACGCGGTTTAAATAGGAAGACAGAGCGCCGACATTGGGAGAAATAGACATCTCATTGTCATTTAAAACAATGATCATATCTTTTTTACGGTCGCCGGCCCAGTTCAACCCTTCAAAAGCCATGCCGGTAGTCATGGAACCGTCGCCGATGACGGCAATTACTTTCCCGGCAATCCCCTTTAAACAATTAGCTTCGGTAAATCCGGCTGCGGCTGAAATGGAAGTTCCGCTGTGTCCGACATTGAAGGTGTCATAGGGGCTTTCTTCTCTCCGGGGGAAACCGCTGATACCGCTTTTTTTGCGGAGTGTGGAAAATCTTTCTTTGCGTCCCGTAATAATTTTATGGGCATAAGCCTGGTGGCCTACGTCCCAGACAATCTTGTCCTCTGGTGTATTAAAAACGTAATGCAGGGCGAGCGTCAATTCCACCGTGCCCAGAGACGAGGCTAGATGGCCCCCGGAGACTGCTACCGTCTGAATAATCAGATCTCTTATTTCCCGGGCCAGTTTGCCAAGTTCCGCAATGCTCAGTTTGCGTATATCTGCGGGATAATTTACATCTTTTAAAACACCGTAATTGATGATTTCCTGTTGTTTAACCACACTCTCAACCTTTCTGATTAAAGCTCTTTAATCTCCAGCCCTTACCGGCATACGCCGGTCTTTGAGTCTTTAGCCCTCAGTCCTCAGCCTTCAGCCTTCAGCCTTCAGTCTTTCTATCCTTTTCTTTCCATAACATAACCGGCAATAAGGCGCAGAGGCAATGCTCTTTTGTCGAAGATGGAAAGACTGTCAATTGCCGTGTCGATATGCTGCCTGAGTTTTTCTTTGGCCTGATCCATTCCCATTAAGGAAGGATATGTAACTTTACCCAGCGCGGCATCACTGCCTGTTCCTTTTCCCATAAGTTCGCGGTCTCCTTCAACGTTCAGAATGTCATCGGCAATCTGGAAGGCCAGGCCTACATTCAGGCCGTAGGTGGTGAGCGCCTGAAGCTTATTTTCACGGGCCCCGGAAATAATTGCACCTGACTTCACGGCCGCCGTGATGAGCGCCCCGGTTTTACGCCGGTGAATTTCATAGAGCACATCAGCATCGGGCTTTGATTTTTCCGCAAGCACGTCCATGGTTTGTCCTCCGATCATTCCGGCAATTCCCGCAGCCTGGGCGATTTCCTGGATGACGGCCAGACGTTTCTCCGCTGAAAATTTTATTTTTTCGGTCCGGGACAGAAGAACAAACGCTTCGGTTAGAAGCGCATCACCGGCCAGAATGGCGATGTTTTCGCCGAATATTTTGTGGTTCGTGGGTTTACCGCGCCGGAAATCATCATTGTCCATTGCCGGCAGGTCATCGTGAATCAACGAGTAAGTATGAATCAATTCCAGAGCGCAGGCAACCGGTGTGGCAGAGGCCAGATCACCGCCTGTCGCCTCCACGGCTGCAAGACAAAGGATCGGGCGGATTCTCTTCCCGCCTGCAAAAACGCTGTAGTGTACCGCTTTGTAAATCTCCGGCGGTGTATTATTTTCCGCGGGGAGATACCAGTGCAGCGCCTCTTCCACAATTTTGCGCCTGTCCTGAAGGTAGGCCTCCAAAAAAGAATCTTTATTTACAATCACTTTCGTCTCCATCCCATTGTTTTACCTGCAGGGAATCCTCCTTACCCAGGAGTATTTCGACTCGCCGTTCCGCGTCATCGAGTTTGTCCTGACAGAAGCGAATCAGTTTGATGCCTTCTTCAAAGGATTTGAGCGCCTCGTCGAGCGGCAGATCGCCGGATTCCATTTTTTTTACTATACCCTCCAGCTTTTCCAATGCATCTTCGAACTTTTCTCTGGCCATGTTCACCCCGTTTTACAAATTCTTCAACCGCTTAAAGTACCCGGCAACAGACGACTAATCAGAGTTGTCACCGGCAGTCGTAAAACACCCGTTATTTCAACGGGGTTTACTCTTCATAGATTTCTTCGACCCTGGCCTGAAAGCCTCCTCTGGCCAGCTTTATGTCCACCAAGGCTTCCCGGGATAACTGTGCCGCATCCCGGATAACCGCGCCGCTTAAAGAGTTGCGCGTAATACTGTAGCCTCTTGGCAAAACACCAAGCGGGTTCAGCGAATTGAGCAGCGCCAGGTTTCCTTGCAGGCGTTCCCGAAGTGCAGTCAGGTTGTTATTGTAATTATTTAATATATCCTTCCGGTAATTATTCAATAAAAATCTTTTTTCAACAACAAGTCCGGCCGGGCTCTGATGTCGCAGATTAACCGTCAGATGCTGTATTTTAACGCCAAACGAGTGCTTTTCCCGCCGCCAGGCTGATAGTGTTCTTTCCCGCAAATCATCGAGATGGATCTGCAGATCAATTAAAATGCGGCGGGGATTCCTGATTCTCGTGAGCAGATCAGTCAGATACGTGCGTTGATCCGTCATTAAACGCAGGCCGCCGTCGGTGAGCCTCTGCTTCAGACCGGAAACTCTCGCGGATAATTCTCCGTTATCAGGTACGGCGAGTTCTGCTGCGGCTGAAGGTGTTGGTGCACGCAAATCCGCCACAAAATCACAAATCGTAAAATCCGTTTCATGCCCGACCGCCGATATAACGGGAATCGGGGATTGAAAAATTTCGCGCGCCAGAGCTTCGTCGTTGAATGGCGCCAGATCTTCCAGTGATCCGCCGCCGCGGGCAAGAATTATCACGTCGATATCGCCTTTGACCTGCAAATTGCGCAATCCCTGAATAATTTCACCTGCCGCTTCCGTTCCCTGTACCCGTACCGGTGCAATTGTTATGTTGACGGAAGGGAAACGGCGGCGTGTTATATGGAGAATGTCTTTGATTACCGCGCCGGTAGGTGAAGTTACCACTCCGATTTTCCGGGGCAGGAAGGGTATTTTTTTCTTGTGACGCTCATCAAACAATCCTTCGGCGGCAAGCCTTGCTTTCAGCTGCTCGAAAGCCTTTTGCAGCGCGCCCGTGCCGCGGGGTTCCACCGCTTCCACGATCAGCTGGTATTCACCGCGGGGAGGGTAAACACTGAGCCTTGCACGGCAGAGTATACTCAAACCTTCTGTGAGATCAAAAGCGGTTGCGTGTCTGGGGCGGCCGAAACCGCGGAAAAAAACCGCCCGGATCTGGCTTTTGTCATCCTTCAGCGTGAAATATACATGGCCCGATTGAGGTCGCCGCAAATTGGAGATTTCGCCTTCAACCCAGACAAAACCGAATGTTTCCTCGAGCAGGAACTTAATGTTGTCGTTGAGTTGTGAAACCGTCAGAATATCTTTTATTGCATCGTTCATTTCACGAATTGGACTAGCAGATATTGCCGGGTAAAACAAGATTGAATTTCCCCTCAAATGAATTCAATGGATTGACTTTTATCCGTCCATGATTTAAAAGTTCTCAAAATGCAATAATACTTTAAGGGAGTGCTAAATTAGATGAAAAAGAAGGATTTACTGAACAAGACGGTCGAACATATCGACATTAAAGCGATCAATGCCGTGAAAATCATCAGAGCTATGAAAAAAATGTCATTTTCCGCACGCGATCTTGCCAATGCCGCCGATATTTACGACCGGATGCTGAAAGAAAAAAACTGTGCCGTCATCCTGACTTTGGCGGGCTCCACCTCTGCCGCGGGCTGCATGCAGGTATATGTGGATATGGTCAAAAACCGTATGGTTGACGCTATCGTTGCCACCGGTGCATCAATTGTTGATATGGATTTCTTTGAGGCTTTAGGGTTTAAACACTATCAGGGCACTCCTTTTGTCGATGATAAACTATTGCGGAGCCTCTATATCGACCGCATTTATGATACTTACATTGATGAAGAAGAACTTCAGGCCTGTGATAAAACGGTGAAGATAATTGCCGACAGCCTGCCGCCCCGGGCCTATTCTTCAAGGGAATTCATCCGGGAAATGGGTAAATATCTGAAAAAGAATGCCAGAAAGAAAAACTCCCTGGTGCAGGCGGCCTACGAAAATGAAGTACCCATCTTCTGTCCGGCCTTTTCGGACAGCTCGGCGGGATTCGGCCTTGTTCTGCATCAGCAGTCAAATCCCGAAAATCATGTATCAATCGATTCCGTCAAGGATTTCCGGGAATTAACCATGATTAAGATCAAAGCGGGAACAAGCGGGCTTTTGATGATCGGCGGAGGAGTGCCGAAAAATTTTGCCCAGGACACGGTGGTTTGCGCGGAAATAATGGGTCATGAAGTACCTATGCATAAATATGCCGTGCAGATAACCGTTGCCGACGTCCGCGACGGCGCCTGCTCGAGTTCCACCCTCAAAGAAGCCAATTCCTGGGGGAAAGTGGATTCTTCCTGTGAACAGATGGTTTATGCCGAAGCTACGACGGTTTTGCCGCTACTTGCGAGCTATGCCTACCATAAAGGAAACTGGAAAAAGCGCAAGAAATGGCAACTGGCTAAGATTTTTGATTAATTCAACGACGGGAGGAGAGACGTTTAAGCGGCGTCTTTCCTCATTGTATATTCCGAATCGAGCTCTGATTTCCTCCCTCTAAAATGAAACTTCTCACAGGAGAAATCGTATGCAGGTTTATTTCTGGGGTACAAGAGGTTCTCTGCCCGCTTCCACAACACACAAGATGATTGAGGCCAAAATCTTCCGGGCTCTTCAGGCGTCGCGGAATTTCAGTCCGGAAACGGACGAAGAGATAAAAACCTTTATCCGGAACAAACTGCCTTTTGCCGTGCGCGGATCTTACGGCGGGAACACATCATGTGTCGAACTTCGCGGCGGTAAGGAATATATTCTTTGCGATGCCGGAACGGGTATCAGGGATTTCGGTAACTTTTACATGCAGGCCGGGAAGGCCGGACAAAAAAAATTATCGAACGTTTTTCACATCTTTATTTCACATCTGCACTGGGATCATATTCAGGGATTTCCTTTCTTTACGCCCGCATTTATACCGGGTAATGTAATTCATATTTACGGCTGTCACAAAAATCTGGAGCAGGTATTTATCAATCAGCAGAGTGTGCCGTGCTTTCCGGTCCCGCTGCAGGCAATGCGGGCCGATATACGTTTCCATGTTTTGGAACCGGGCGATCCCTGCGACATTGCCGGAGTGAACGTAATCGGGATTAAGCAAAACCATCCGGGAGATTCTTACGGCTACCGTTTTGAAAAGGACGGCAAAAAAACAGTGTACTCAACCGATGCGGAACACAAGGAAATCGCCAACAACGATAATTATGAATTTGTCGAGTTCTTCCAGAATGCCGATCTGCTGATATTTGATGCTCAGTACAGCTTTTTGGATGCGGTCGATACCAAGGAAAACTGGGGGCACTCAAACAATCTCGTTGCTGTGGAACTGGCCGTGCGTGCCGGTGTGCGGCGGCTGTGTCTTTTTCATAATGAACACACTTTTGGTGATGAATCTTTGGATAAGTTTTTAGACGACACCTGCAAATATCTCCGTATCCTCGATGAATCCTCCGGTCTTCGGGTTTATCTGGCCTATGACGGCCTGGAAATCGAGATATAAACGAACAAAAAAATCAAGGGGCGGTTTATGCAAAACTTTATTTTTGAAATTCCGACGAAGATTGTTTTCGGACGGGGTCAGATCGGCCGGATAGGGGCGGAAGCGGCCCGTTTCGGCCGCAGGATTTTACTGGTCTACGGCCGTAACAGTATAAAGAAAAACGGCGTTTATGATCAGGTGATTTCTTCTTTGCAGAGGGCCGGTCTGCAGATTGTGGAGTTTCCGGGTGTCAAAGCCAATCCAGTGCTTGCCTGTGCGCGCAAGGGAATTGAACTGGCGCGGGAAGAGCGGGTGGAGGTTGTTTTAGGTGTCGGCGGCGGAAGTGTTATTGATACCGCCAAGACCATTGCCGCCGGATTCTATGCCGAACATGATATCTGGGATTTTTTTACGTATAAAAAAGAAGTTCTCCGCGCTCTGCCGGTGCTTACGGTGCTGACTCTGTCGGCCAGCGCGTCGGAAATGAATCAGGCGGCCGTCATGACGCGCGAGGAAGGAATGCATAAATTCAGTATCCGGTCGCCGCATATCCGGCCGCGCGTTTCCATCATGGATCCGGAAACGCTGTTCAGTCTTCCGCCGGTTTACACGGCTTACAGCGCCGTTGATGCCGTTTCTCACATGCTGGAGGCATATTTCAATAATGAAGAGCCGGAAAGCCCCTTTCAGGACGGGCTTACGGAGTCTTTTTTCCGGGTCATAACGGAGAGCACGGAAATAATCCTTAAGGAGCCGCAAAACTATAATGCCCGCGCCAATATGATGTGGACGACGACCTGGGCTTTTAACGGATTGATTGCCACCGGTCTGGGGAGGGTTACTCTTCCCGTTCATATGATTGAGCATTCATTGAGTGCCATCTACGATATTGCTCACGGTGCGGGGCTTGCCATAGTTATGCCCGGCTGGATGTCTTACACACGGCGGAGGAATGAGCGAAAACTGGCGCAGCTGGCGCGGAATGTTTTCCGAATAAATGCAGGCGATGAGGATGCGGCGATACAGGGAATTGTTAAACTGAAAAACTGGTTTGCCTCTATCGGTTGTCCCACTTCCCTGCAGGAGGCCGGGATTCCCGAGAGCGATATTGATAAAATAGCGGTCAATGCCGTGGTCCTGGCGGAAACCTGGCAGTTGCCGGACTATACGAAGGAAGTGATTGCGGAAATTCTGCGGCAGTGCCGCTGATAAAACCGGAAAGACCCAATTTCCGCAACTCGGAGGTAGAAGAGCGGGGGACGGACTGATCTTTCTTCCCGGGAATTTTCAAGATATAAGTTAACGATTAAAGATAAAAAAGGAGGTCTGTTGATGAGTCTGAAAGACAAGTACGCTATTGTCGGTATAGGTTACACTCCGCAGGGCGAAGTTCCGGAACGGACGACCCTGAGTTTTCACCTGGAGGCTTGTGCGGGGGCCATTGCCGATGCCGGATTGAAAAAAGAGGATATAGGAGGGCTGATCTGCTACCGGCACTTTCCACCGGCAATCGGTGAAAAAGACGTCACTCCGTATCTCGTGGCGGAGCACCTGGGGCTTGCGCCCACCTATCTGGCACAGGATGCCAACTGATCGCGGAATCATCTGATGCACGCAGTTGGCGTGCTGGAAGCTGGTTTATGCAAGTATGTATTGATCTCCTACGGCCATAGCGGCCGGTGGGGAGAAGGAATGCTGCGGATGCTTCTGGGCAGAAACGGCGACGACGCGGTGTTCGGGCATTTCGGTGCTTCGGCAGGCTATGCCATGGCGGCAAGAAGGGCCATGCACGAGTTCAATACGGGGCCGGAAACATGGGAAAAAATCGCCGTCGGACAGCGCAAATGGGCCAACCTGAATCCCCGTGCCATGATGTATGATCGCAAAATGACTACAGCGGATTATTACTCTTCCCCGTGGGTTGTCGAGCCTTTCCGGCTTGCCGATAATTGCCTTGTTGCCGATGGCGGCCGGGCCTGCATCGTAACTACGGTGGAACGTGCCCGCGACCTGCGTCATCCTGTTGTCACCATTATGGGGCTGGGAATGCACAGCCCATCCGCCGATCTTGCCGGATCCCGTTATATGGCCGGGCCGACCGGCGCACGCGCTGCCGGCAAAGCAGCCCTGGATATGGCGGGGATCGGTCTCGATGCCGTTGATGCCTGTGAAATCTATGATTGCTTTACCTACACCGTTGAAATCACTCTGCAGGATTACGGATTTTTCCGTCCCGGTGAAGGCAGGGATTGGTTTGCCGGAGGAACCATTGAGCCGGGCGGCCGGATGCCGGTTAATACTTCCGGGGGACTGCTTTCTGAAGCTTACCAGATGGGTCTCACACCTTTGACGGAGGGAGTCATGCAGCTGATGGGACGCTGTGGAGACCGGCAGTTGGGTCCGAAGACAAACAACAAAACGCCGGAAATCATTTTATGCAGCGACAACGGGGGAATTTTGCAAAGCCATGCCTGCTACATTCTGAGGAAAGGGTAAAACTATGACCTATAATAAACCTTTACCGCAAATCGGTGCCGACACCAGATTCTTCTGGGAAGGATGCCGGAAACATGTAATCAGAATTCAAAAATGCGGCAATTGCGGACACCTGCGCTGGCCGCCGGCCTTTTTGTGTCCCCGGTGTCTCTCCGCGGATACCAGACTGATCGATGTTTCCGGCAGAGGAACCATTTATTCCTATGTGATTTATCACGTAGCCTACGATCCGTCCTTCAAGGTTGATTTGCCTTATGTTGTGGCTGTCGTGGCATTGGAAGAAGGTCCTCATATCCTGACCAATATCGTGGAGTGCGACCCGCATAAGTTGACTTGTGATATGGCTGTGGAAGCTTTCTGGGATGATGTGACGGAAACGTTATCCCTGCTCAAGTTCCGGCCGGCGAAGCCGTAAAATATTGCCGGTTCATGACAGCGCAATTTTTATGGGTAAGGCAACTGCGGCGGAGTGAAGCAATCACATGTTTCCCAAATCTCTTTTGCGCTTACCGGAAACGTTTTTGATGAATTCTAAGGCTTGTGTGAGACGCCTTCAAAACTCGCCTTCGGCTCAAACAATTGAAGTCGCTGATCTTTCACTTCGCCAAGATTCATTACAAAAACGTTTCAAAGGCCGCTGCAAAAGAGGTAACCTTTCGGGCAACAGGTCGTTAAGTTATTGTAATGAACGACCCCGCCGCAAGCAGCGGGGTATCATACCGATTCTGCCTCAATCTATTCGTTCCAAGAGGCAGTGAATGTGACCCGCTGGATCCCGGATAGCTCAGCCTGCTGGGCTTCGCCCTGCATCCGCCGGGTTTTACTTTCGGGATCAATTCCACTAACGCTTCAAACTGCACTTTGCTTGTTTTCAGCGAGTGTCATTGATTTAAGGAGATCGCCGCGCCGCCCGCGATGACAAAATAATGGTTATGCAAAGTTCTCGGAAAGAGGCCTTGCGATGACGATAGTGCACCTATGAAAAAGAATACTGCGGACGATGCGGTTTGTTCAGCGGGTGAAAATATTGAAGCAGACGGGGATCAGGAAAATAACCGAGGCGATGATAATAGCCAGGGAAAATCGATTAAGGTGTTTTTCGTATTTCAGTAAGCGTTCATCCCAGTCGCCCTCTTCAATGAATTTTTGAAATCCCGCAAGCGGGTTCCGGGCAGCGGATTTATTTATACGGTTTGCCGTTTCCATCCTGACGTTATTTTCGGGGAAAGTAATTTCTGCTTGCATTTCAGTTATCCTCTGGTGATTATATCGGCTATTTCCAGCCTGTACTTTAAGAGTGATATTTTCTCACTACCGCCGTAACCACGCCGCCAAGCCGCAGTTCCGCCACGGGCTCGATTTTGGGGTATTTGGGGTTTGCGGCTTCCAGATAAACTTTTCCGCCTTTTTTATGGAAATACTTCATTGTCCAGGCGCCGTCGACCTCGGCAATTACGATATCGCCGGTTTTCGGTTCCCGGCCGCGTTCGACCAGTACCAAATCGTCCGGCATGATTCCGGCGCCGGTCATGGAATCGCCGTCGACTTTCAGCAGAAAAGATTGCGACTGTCTGGTAATCAGGTAATCGTCAAAAGAAATAACATCGCGTAATTCCTCTTCCGCCGGTGAAGGGAATCCGGCGGATACGCTTCCGGCCAGAGGAACGCCGACAAGCGGATTAATGAATGTAAGGCGTCCGGAGGCGTCCTTTTCCAGAATACCTTCTTTTAAGAGTTTGTTCATCCAGAAATGAACGACACTTTTGGACCGGACGGCGAGCAAGGCCATCATTTCCTCGTAAGTCGGCATCCGGTGGCTGGTGAGGCAAAAATCCGCTAATTTCTGCGTTACTGATTTTACGGTGCGTTTGTTTTCCATGGATGTTACTATAATAGAACGGGTGTTCTAATGTCAAGAATAATTTTTAATAATTTTTTTCCGCATTAGATTATTTTATCCAACAGCAGCTGTTTTACCGGACTGATCTCGATAAAAGAGTGGCCGAAGGTTTCCCGAAAATTTCCGGCGACGACTACGACCAGATCGTCTTCCTCAAGGGTGCCGGCCGCCAGGTGGCTTTGCAGCGCCCTTTTTACGAAGTCCCGGCTGTTTTTCGCTTTATCGGTGAATTCCGGGAAAACGCCGAAGGAAAGGGCAAGCTGTCTGGCGACGGATCGGTCGTAGCAATGGGCGAAAACATTTTTGCGACCCCGGAAACCGGCCATGTTACGGATGGATGATCCCGAGGAGGTGTCGGCGATAATCGCGCGGGCGTTGAGTTTTATGGCGGCTTCAACGGCCGTTTTGGTAAGAAAGGCGGAGCATTCATTGGTAAGAATGACCGTCGGTGTGTCATACATATCGCTTTGCGATTTTTCAACCTCGACGGCGACTTTCGCCATCGTAGTTACCGCCTCCAGAGGATATGAGCCGTTGGCTGTTTCCGCACTCAACATGAGGGCGTCACTTTTGCTGTAAATGGCGCTGGCGATATCGCTTACCTCCGCCCGGGTCGGGCGGGGATTATGGATCATGGAATGGAGCATTTGCGTGGCGATGATCACAGGCTTTCGCCGGGCAATGCATTTCTCGATCAGCATTTTCTGAATTCCCGGAATCTTTTCGTAGGGTATCTCAATGGCCAGATCGCCGCGGGCTACCATTACACCGTAGGCATGATCGAGAATTTCGTCGATCCGGTCAACTCCTTCCTGATTTTCGATTTTGGCGATGATTTTAATGGAGATTTTCCCCTCATCCAGGATATTCTGAATGGCCAGAATATCCTCCTTGTTCCGGACAAAGGAATGCGCGATGAAATCGATTCCTTCCCGGATCGCAAAACGAATGAAATCCTTATCTTTTTCACTCAAAGAAGGCAGCTGAAAGTTTACCCGGGGGACATTCACGCTTTTGCGGCCTTCCAGTTTGCCGTCGTTTAAGGCTTCGCAGATCAGGGAATTATCCCGCTTATCCTGAACAAGCAGCTCCAGAGAGCCGTCATCGATAAGAATATGGCTGTGGAGAGGAACGTCGTTTGCAAATCCTTTGTGGCTGACATAGAGGCAATTCCGGGTCGATTGTTTTTCGGGATCGCCCTTGATGGTGACTAGATCACCCCGGCTGATGAAGATTTCCTCGGCTGCTCTGGCGGTTCGGACTTCCGGTCCTTTGGTGTCGATCATAATGGCCAGCCGGTCGGAAACCTCCCTGACGTTTTGGATGATTTTCCGTGCCTCTTCCGGGGACTGAAAGGCGGTGTTGAGCCGCACTACATCCATTCCGGCCTGATGAAGTTTTTTGATAAATTCAACGGAACCGATTTTAGCGGATAATGTCGCAACGATCTTGGTTTTCTTTCTCATAGGATTTTCCGTAAATTAGCTGTTGCCCCAGCAATATTTGGCAACGATTAAATCATTTATGAATGAAAGTAACAATAAATCAAAATTCCGTATATCCTTCGATTAATTCCCGGACAAACGGTTTGACATAGAGCACGCCAAGATCAAATTGCTTAAGCGCCTTGATCATCACCTGATTTTTTTCCTCGGGCGTGGCTTTGGAGTTCAAAATAAGCAGGTACTTCCCTTCGAGACGGCAGAGACCTCCGCAACCTGATGAATCTTCAGTGCCGATATTTTCATTGCGCACTGATATGCCGAGTCTTTCGGCCAGTTCTGTGAGTTCATTGAAAAGGACTTCGTCGTTCATAGGCGGAAGCGTTTTGCTTTATTGGTTTTAATATCTAATGAGCGACCCTGCCGCAAGCAGCGGGGTATCATACCGCTTCTGACTCAATCTATTCGTCCCAAGGGGCGGTGAATATGACCCGCTGGATCCCGGATAGTTCAGCCTACTGGGCTTCGCCCTGCATCCGCCGGGTTTTACTTTCGGGACCAATTCCACTAACGCTTCAAACTGCACTTCGCTTGTTTGCAGCGAGTGTCATTGATTTAAAAGCATCGTTCCTAAATAATTATTTTCCGAACTTCCGCTATTTTTTGCTGAATTTTGAAAATTTTACAAGCACTTTCATGCCGCCTGTGTAAAAATATACCTGTCTTTCTCAACATAAAGTTGGTTTTGTAAGGCCCGGCAGGTGTCCGCCGGGCCTTAGCCTTCAGTTTTATTACTGATCTTTTTTCGGTTTTTTCTTGTCCTCGACCGGACAAGCCTCCTTCATTCAGGTGGATATGCCGAGGCGCGGCAGTAACCAGGCCTGCAGAAAAAACCACCCGGCAATGATCAAAAGAAAAATCAAAAGCTCACTCATTTTTTTTCACCTTTCTTTTATTGTTTTGGGGAGGCGTATGCTTCTCCCTGTTTTTGCTCAGTTTAAATTCCTCTCCAGCAGAGCCGCAAGTTGACTTTTGTTCAAAAGGCCGATTTGTGTTTCCTGCACCTGGCCGTTTTTAACCAGAAGCAGGGTCGGGATGCTCCGCACGCCGTATTGAGCGGCTGTCGCCGGATTATCATCCACGTTTACTTTAACCACTTTTATCCGGTCATGATATTCCACAGCCAGTTCCTCCAGAATCGGGCCGATAGAGCGGCATGGTCCGCACCAGGGTGCCCAGAAATCAACCAGAGTAGGTTTCCCTTCTTTTAAAACAACCGTGCTGAAATCGCTGTCGCCTGCATGTTTCACAAATTCCGAATTCATATTGTTTCCTCCATATCGATAATTTATTTTGTTTCTCTGCATGTCTGTGGTAAAAATTACCTGTATTTTGTTTATGGGTACACCTTTATAATTAATAATTCATTGATCCGGATCAACGAAAGAGAAGACTATTTGCAGATGGATATCGGAAAAAAGATGCAGGATATAGAACTGTTTTCAGGCGTTTCTTCAGAAAAGATGCGCCTGCTTGCGGCGCAATCGACATATAAAAAATTTAAACGAGGCGAGATGGTTATCGGCGAGACGGACCCGATCCGGTCGTTTTATGTGGTCGTTGCCGGGCAATTAAAACTCTACCGCAGCTCGGCGGAAGGCAGGGAACAGACCCTGCAGCTTTTAGGGCCGGGTGATCCGTTCGGTCTGTGTACGGCTTTTGCAACAGATTCTTTTCCGGCTTCCGCCATGGCGATCGAGGATACCACCGTCCTTTTAATTCCCGGTACAGTGATTGAGGAGGCAGCCAAACAGGAGCCGGCTCTGTTATTGAATATCATCCGGATACTCTCACAACGCCTCAAAGACTCGATGAATCTGATTGAATCGCTTTCCCTAAAAGAGCTACCCGGGCGCGTGGCCTCTTTCCTGCGTCACGAGTCGGCCCGCAGCTCCGGGGATAAAAAAACAACCGTCGAGCTTACCCTTTCCCAGAGGGAAATGGCCAAGATTCTGGGGGCAACACCGGAAGCCCTTTCCCGTGCCTTGAGAAAAATGACGAACGACGGTATCATTTCCGCGGCAGGAAGAGTGATTACTATTCTGGATCAAAAAGCGCTCGAAAAACTATCGGAAGGTGAATAATTAACCGGGAAGACGGCAAAAAATCTGCTGTTCCTGAAGATTTATTGTGCTTCCCGGAATTATTGTCCAGAAGGTTCCGCCGGATGATCGGCTATTTGACCTGATACAACGGATAATCCTTCCCGAAATTAATAATCAGCGGCGTCTGGCTGTGGCCGATTTGTCCGGAAATGTCGGCGGTTGTTTTTTTAGTAAAGGCGCCGAGGCTGATAACCGTTACTTCTTTGCTTCCGCCGCCGGCGGCCTGCGGATTATCATTCAACCCGCGAAGCAGCGTATGGGTAAAAAGGCCGTTGCCCTTGTAACCATCGAGCGCCGTTTGCTTGTCGTTGGCGGAGGCGTAAATATGCAGCCCCATTTTTTTCGCCAGCACGGAAATACGGGCGTCATACAAGCCGCTGACAATGAAATCAACACCGCCGGCATGGCAGGTATCAAAGATAAGCAGTTGATGAAGAGATTTTATTTTTTTGGACATCTCGACAATTTCGTTGGAGCTGATCAGGCTTAAATCGTCTATCTTACCCTGATAGTCATGTGTGAGCATATAATATTGATTGTGCAGTAAAACTCCATGGCCCGCGACAAAAAAGATGAAGCCGTCGCCGGGCTTGATAAGCTGTGCGAGGGCGTCAATTGCGCCGATGATATTTTTCTTGGAGGCATCATTATCGGCAATCAGCTCTGCATGAATGTTTTCCGGACGATAAAATCCCGCGGACTGCCGCACCAGCATATTTCGTATATCGCCTGCATCCTTGCGGGCATATTTCAGGTTAATGCTCTGTTCCTGGTATTTATCAATGCCGACAGCCAGAATATAAAGATGCGGTTCCTGCGGCGGCAATATTGAGCGGAAGCCGACCGATTTCATGAGGCTTTGCACGGTATTGCTGCCGTTAAAGGCCGTAACGCTGATTTCATTTTCACCCGGCACGGCGTCTATTTCGCGGCAGGTTTCGTAAACATCTCCTTTGGGATTACTTTTTATCGGGCTTAGCTCAATTTTTTCCTGAATCTTGATACTGCGCATTTCCGCATAAATTGCTTTGCTGTTTAAAGAAGCGAGCCCCGTCTGCGGAGCTGTTTTCGCGGTATCGCGATAAAACCCGTCTGATTGAACAAGTTTGCCGTTATGAAACACCCGCACTTCGCCGATGCCGCCGCCTGTATTGCTCACCCGGTAGCAGGCCCGGACGCGGGGCGCCTGTGCCGGAAAGACGGTACTGTTAAATTGCACTTCCGGCGGTGGATTTTTAATGGCTTCGGCAATTGTCAGAGTGATGAGATCATTAATATCTTCACCTTTTAACTTGGCGGCAACAATGTCCGGCCGGTAGAAAACATCATAAAACTGATCGATGCCGAAAATGCTGTTGCCCATGCGCAAGCTTAAGTGCTTATGGCCGCTTTGCGAAGAGTTGTAATAACCTTCGGGGATGATGACCACCCATTCACCGTCGTTAAAACCGATAAAACGCGCCAGTTCACGGCCGGTGGCGACATCCCAGATTCTGGTTGTTGCATCAAATCCCCCGGAGATAATCCTTTTTTCGTCCGGTGAAAATGACGCCGCATTGACCCAGGCCGAATGACCGGTGAAACTCTTGATTTCGCGGCCGGTGGCGATATCCCACAATTTGACCAGATAATCTCCCGAGGCCGACAATATTCTTTTACCGTTGCGGGAAAAAACAACCGAACTGACGGTTCCCGTATGCCCGGTCAGTGTTTTCAGCTCTTTGCCGGCGGCGACGTCCCACAGGCGGATGGTTCTGTCCAGGCCGCCCGATACTATGTATTTCCCGTCCGGGGAAAAGGCGGCGGAAAAAATTGCATCCGTGTGACCCTCAAATTTTTTGATTTCCTTTCCCGTTGCCACCTCCCATAGCCTTATAGTGTTGTCTTTTTTACTCCATGTTCTGCCTCCCGCCGAGAGGGCGTATTTCCCGTCCGGTGAGAACGAAACGGAATTCACATCGTCTTCGTGCCCGGCGAATCTTTTCAATTCTTTTCCCGCAGCAATATCCCAGATTTTTACGAGTTTGTCTCCCCCGCCGGAGATAATCAATTTGTTGTCGGGGGAAAATTGTACGGCGTTTTGTCCCAGGAGAAATTTGGCGTCGATGAAGAATTGTTTAACTTTTCCCGAAGCAGGATCCCAGATAATGATCGCGCCCTTTTCTCCTTCGGCGCGCAAAAGGATACTTTTCCCGTCGGAAGAAAAAACAGCCGTCTTTACTATGCTCTTCAGATATTCATAGCTTTCCTTTTCCTCCCTGGAATCAACAATCCACCGGAAGCGGGATGAAGATATTTGCTTGCCTGTTTCCGTATCCCAGAGTTTGATGCTCCTGTCCTCGCTAACGGACAGAGCCCGGGCGTCTGCCGGCGAAAAAGATGCCGCATAAATCCAGGAGGCTTTGCCGGTAAATGTTTTCAGCTGAATTCCCGTTTTTGCTTCCCATATTTTAATCATCCGGTCCTGGCCGCCGGAGACAATGTATTGACCATCGCGGGAAAAAGAGGCATCGGTAATCAAAATGGAATGACCGGTAAAATTCAAAATTTCCCTGGCCGAAAAAACATCCCAGAGATGAAAGACGCGGTTTGTTCCCACCGTCAGAACGCGCCGGCTATCCGGGGAAAAGGCCACGCGTGATACATCATCCGGGGCAATGGAAAATGACTGAACTTCACGGCCGGTATTAGTTTCCCAAACCGTGATATTTGTTTTTTCATTGCCCGCCATGATATATTTGCCGTCCGGGGAGAAAGCGACTGCTTTCGTCCAGCCCGGTTTGCCCTGGAAAACTCTAATTTCACCGCCTGTTGCCGCATCCCACAGCCGCACGAGGCCATCCTTGGAGGCGGATAAAATATTTTTTTCATCGGGGGAAAGAGTCAGCCCTGTAACCGCTTCGGCGCTGCCGGCAAGCGTGCGGATTTCCTTTCCCGTTTTGGTATCCCGGATTTTGATGGTCTTATCCGAGCTCCCGGTGACCACGATTTTGCCATCCGCGGAAAAGACAACTCTTTGCACATAATCGTTATGGCCCTTGACCGTCCAGATGGTTGCGCCGGTTTCAAGATTGCGCATTTTCAGTAAGCCCTTCCATCCGCCGGTGATGAAAAATGCTTCGTCCGGGGAAAAAGCGAAAGTATTGATGTTGTCTTCGGTATCGGAAAAAGATCTTATTTCTTTGTCTGTTTCCACATCCCAGAGATTAAGAGTTCTGGCTACCGCACTGGAAAGAAGGAGTTTTCCCGAAGGGGAGAAAATTACGCGGCTGACACCGGAAGTATTACCGGTTTGCACAATTATTTCCGTGTCGTCGGAAATTCTTGTCGGAAAAACTTTTTTGGCAACGGGTGCGGCCGCTTCCGGCATTTTATCTAATCGGCCTGCCAGAGATAATTTCCGTCCACTGCGCATAACGTCCAGGAAGATACTCTGCCCCGGTTTACTTTCCGCGACATAATTAATGAGATCAGCCGGGGAATTTGCCTTGTTTCCGCCGACAATGATAATTATATCGTCTTTTTGCAGACCCATCTTTTCGGCAGGGCTGTCTTTTATTACGGAGACAATCCGCAGGCCGCCGGGCGTGGTAACACTCTCAGGTTGAACAGCTCTCATCCGGCTGCGTACAATAGCGGCTATTTTCGCACTCTTGCTGTCGGGAGAGCCGTCGGCCTGCGCCGCCGACATGCTTTGTACTTCCGCGCCCAGCCAGGCTTTTCCCTGGGCATAAAGAGATTGCGGCAGCAAAATTGATAATAAAATAACGAGCAAAACAAACGATTTACCTGCTGATGATTTTGACACGACTTACCTCATTTTATTGAAAGTTGGTTGATTGTTGAGTAATTTCGGTTGCATCGATAAAAATATTTCTCAAGACACCGGAGGAAATCTTCTTTGAGTGTAAGCGGAGTATAGAACAACGGAACCATTTCTGTCAAAGAAAATCCGGCGCAGAAGAAGGCATTGCTTGCCGGTAGTAAACACCGGTTCATTTTTTAAAATGTCTATTTTGTCTGATTGGTAATGGTTGCGGCAAGCCTGTTGCGAATGATGTCTGCAACATGGCTCGCCCAGAGACAATAGGCAGGTTCTCCGGGATGAAAACCGTCTGTCGCCATGTATGAAGGCTCCAGGGGAAATTCTGTCTCCGCAAATTCGCATGCCGTGCAGCCGGCGACGAATTCCTGCAACAGACTGTTGAAACATTTTGCTCTTGAGCCCAGATACCAGCGAAGTGGTTGGGGAAGGGCGGGAAAGAGATGCATCGGAGGGACACTCGATAGTATTATGTGCCGTGCCCGGAATTTTGTCCGTAGAAGTTCGACAATCAGGACTTGCCGATTGATCCATTGCCGGGGGTTTGTTTCATGAGTGACATCATTGACCCCGATGGACGTGACAACGACATCGAACCTCTCCGCTGCAGTCGTCGAAAGTTCGGCAAGAACATCTTTTGCCTTGTATCCGGTTTGTGCAATCAGTTTCCAGGATACCCGGAAATGAGAGCCGAGTTCCGCGACCAATCGGCCGGAAAGCGCCTGTTCCTGTGTTGCGACACCGACTCCGGCTGCCGCTGAATCACCGAGGATCAGCAAGTTTAGGGATGGGCCTGATCCGTAAAGGCCGGAGCGTGCACCCATAGGTTCCGGAAGCCTGGGAGTAACCTTGCGGACATAGAGGCCCTGGGTGATTAAAACGGGCAGAAGGGCGATGGCGGCAAGTTCATGTTTCATTTTGGTTGTTTGCAGTTTTCCGTTTGCGCATTATTTTTATTAAAATCACTGCGGCGATGATTAAAGCAACTATAAAAGCAATTATAGGTATCACGAGAGCCAGAATCGTGGTTATAACCGACCCGAAAAGTTCGGCCGTGGCAATAAAGAAGTTTGCCGTGCCGCCCGTGGAAACGGTGGATGCACCCCGCAGCAGCGCCGTTCCTGTTTGTATTGCCCCCGCGATACTTCCTCCGGCGATAAGGGCGATTGTCCACTTCATAAACGGTGATATGCCGGTCATGACCGAAGCCGTAAGGATTACTCCCGCCGCGACAGCCAGCGGCGTCGCCGCGGCGTCGAGAAGATTATCCATCCAGGGCACATAGTAGGCGCCTATTTCCAGAACGGCGGCTGTGGCAAAAGCCCAAAAGGCCGCATCCGTGCCGATCCATTGAAATTGCGGTACGAGGTCAATCCAGCCGTTTGCCGCGGCAACGGAGAGTCCGAGAAAAGGTATGATTATCCGGAAACCGCAGGCGGCGGCAAGGCCGATGCCGATTACAAATCCCGAAAATCCGCTCCAGAAGGTTTCCATGAATATATCATATCCCTGCACCCGGCAGTTCTCCAAGAACTTTTTAAACGGTTTTTCCAGATGCGAAAAGTTTCTTCGGAATCAATATATACCTGCCGATTTCCTGCCGGAGATATCCGTTTGGGTAGAATGAAAATGGTTACGCAGGCCGTCATAAATAAAAAGAACCGCCTGAACGTAAACATTACTGTGGTTGTATGCGAAAACTGCTTTGTATCTGGCGTTGTAGTTATCAATGTTTTTTTCCGACAGATTATGCCGGAACAAATAGTTTTCCACACTGAAGATCGTATCTTCGATGCAGAACGGATCGGTATCTTCATTAACTCCGTTTGTATCGATAAAAAAAGCCAGCAGGGAAGAAGGAATAAACTGTCCCCAGCCGATCGCACCGGCGTAAGAGCTCGTGAAGGAATGCAGCGGCTGACCGGTTTTTTCTGCAAATCTGTAAAGCGCCGTAATTTCCCGAACGGCAAATTTTTTCCGTCCGGCGAAAACATATTGAGAGACCAGAGAATTAAAAGCATAAAATTTTCCGCGCTGGTAATGACTGGCGAAATTTGTTTCGATACCGATAACGGCGGCAATCAGTTCCTGATGTATCCCGTGCCTGGCCTCGGCGCGTTTTAAAATATCGCGGTTGTCTTCAATGAATCTTTTCCCTTTTTCGATTTTGGCGCCTACGTCCATTTTAGCGAAGTACCAGGAACTGTCGCGTACTTTATCGTGATCGACCTGACGTTCCCCGGCTTTTTGAAAATAGTTTGTAATTGCCGGGTGCGTCCGGAATGTTTCATGCTCAATCTGCCGGTCAAACCATTCCCCGGGAACCCCGTTTACGGCAAGACGCTGCCGCAATTCCTTTATTTGGGCCAGGGTAAATGAATCCAGCGATTCTTTTGTTTCGGGAACTGCCGGGATTTCACTTAATATATCTGCTTGGGCGGAAAAGGTTTCTGCTGAACCCGCGGCCGGTTTTTCTTCGCCGGCCGGAAGAGATCCGGCTGTTGAATTTGTATTTATTGCCGCTTGTTTTTTTACCTGCTCGTTACTTGCCGTGCATGCCAAAAAAAGGAAAATCAGTGATATTATAACCGGCAGATGCCTTATTCTCATCAGCTATCCCTCATACTCTACTAATCAATATTTGAATCTGATAACCAGCTTGTTTCGTTTGCTGCTTTACGCTCCACCGGCGGGCATTCAAAGTGCTGCCGGTTGTACCTTTCCGGGGTTGCCGCCGGCCGTGGGATCACAATTCCGTACATAATCAATCAGGATTTTCCCGAAGGGCGTGGCCGCTTTGATGAGCCCGTAATCATTGCGCCGGTTGTTGAGGTACTGCATGACCAGCCAGTCCGCCCCGGAGTGTCCGGACATGATCCCGGCGAAGAAAAAGCTCATCTCCTCCAGATCGGAACCGTAAACGGCAGTAGCGGGCTGGGTCAGCGGAAGATAAAGATAAATTGTTTCCAGGCGATCAAGACACCAGTTCCTCAGAATCTCGCTTACAGTGTGCAAGGTATCGCGGCCCCAACGACGGATGACCAGGTAACCGGATTGCTGCGTATCGGTACGGGTCTCCGTTTTGCCCCTGTCCGGAAGCGGTGCTTCCCGCGGGACATCGGCAAAGTTTGCGGTTGCGGAAACATTCCGGACAATCTGCGCGATCATCTCGCGATGCCGGGAAGGCGCATAGTATGGTTGTCGATGGTTCCGGTCGAAAATTCGTACAAGGTAAAGAAGGGATTCACGGGATACGGCCTGATCTTTGATGTTCGGTATCGCCAGTGGATTCAGATGGGAAACAAAAAGAGCCGATTCCCTCGTTCCCGTACGTAATGCTGCCAGTTGACTGTAAAAGTGCGAGGTTACGGCCATTCCGCAGACTCCCTGCCACCCTTCCGCCTGCGCGTCGCGGACCATGAGTTCGGTCAACTCATTAAAGCCGCCGCTCCCGCGGAAGCGCGGGTGAACAAAACCCGCCGCCAACTCCGGTACGGCGGCGAACAGATCATCGGAAAAAAATGCCATGTGTCCGATGACCTCATCGTTTTTATTATTGACGATCACATAGCTCTTCATTCGGCCGTCCGCGTTGCGGAGGCGCACCTGTTCAGGCTCGTAGAGTTCCTCCCGGATATAGGTATAACGGTAAGCAAAATAAGCCAGCCGGGAAATTGCGGCAGCATCGCCGGGGCGCATCCGCCGGAAAATCGTCTTGCAAGATTCAGAAGCTGCTTGCGTTTTTCTCGCAGGCAGAGGCTTGCTTTCCGCCGCGGGTATAGAGCGGCGGACGCAAATCTCCTGCCCCGGCCAGCCCAGGTTATGGTACGTTACTTCATAGCCGAACCGGCCCAGAAGGCGCAGCCCCAGGCCCCGGCCGTTGCTTTCAACGATCCGGTCGATGCCGGTTTTCTTTTCCCATTGCTTCAGACAGGCGACATCAAAAGGTATTCCCCGGAAACGGATTAAGAATTGCAGGGCGCCATCTTTCAGAGAAAGTGTCATGGTGATCGTTTCTTCCTGGCCGGGAAGATATTCATACTGGAAGATATTGGTGACGATCTCTTCAACCGCCAGCTCCGTCTGACGGGCGATCTCCTCGTCGGCCCCGGCGACCCGGCAATATGCAGCAGCGGACTGTATAACCGGAATCATGGATACTTCGTTGGCTATTGTAAACGATACGGGTTCCATGGGGCTTCTCCTTGCTCCAAGTTTATTGCCGAAATGTTTGTTCGTATGGAAATTTGTATCATATTTGGCATTCTCTGTCTTCTTCTAAAATACTTAAAAAGCGGGTGCATCCGGGATACTTTATCTTGACGCCCATCACGACATTCTCTATAATTTCCGAGTAAGAAAAGAGGATCCTTTTCAATAAATATCAAATCTTACGAAGTGCGATCGGGTAAATTATCCTGTTTTGTTAAATATTTTGGCAATCAGACTTGGAATAAGCACGGTACATGATGAAAACAGCAAAGGAAGATATGGAAAAGCGTATACGGGGAAAGTCGGAAAAGCTAATAAAGGCCGGCAAAGGATTCACTGCAAGAATGTTGAATCGCGATCAATTAAGCGAGCTCTTGGACAGAGTGTTTTTTATGAGTCCGGCGCTAATGGCCGTTAACAGGTTTAAAGATCACATATTTCTGGAGGTCAATCACAGGTTTGTTCGTTTCACAGGGTACACCCGCGAAGAAATAATAGGACGAAGTATTCAGGAACTGAATATTTTGAGCAGGGAAGATTACGAGAAAATCAATCGCCTGCTGCGGGCAAAAGGTTTTATTTATAATGAGGAGGTGGAGTACCGTACGAAATCTGGTAATGTCAGGGTAGGCATATATTCGGCGGAACTTATCGATATTCAGGGAGATAAACTGTTTGTCAGCGTACACCACGACATTACAGAACGCAGACAGGCGCAGGATGACCTTAAAAAAAGAGATGATGCCGTGAAACAGCTGTCGTTGGAGCTGGAGGAAGCCAAAAACGCCCTGCGGGTTATTTTTAAGAGCCGGAGGGAAGATCAGGAATATTTGGAAGCGAGGCTGCAAAAAAATATCAACGAACTTGTAATGCCCTATATCACGAAGCTGGAAAACTATAATCTGGACGAAAGAAACAGAGGCTATCTAACTATCCTCAAGTCAAACCTCCAAGACATTGTTTCCCCCTTTTTGAATAATATCTGTTCCGGTTATAAGGATTTAACTCCTACGGAAATCGCGGTGGTCGTCATGGTCAGAAATGGTATAAAATCAAAAAACATTGCGGAGTTGTTGGGTGTTTCGGTAGGGACGGTGGATACGCACCGGAACAACATCAGGAAGAAACTCGGTCTGAAAAAAGGAAAAACCAATCTTCGATCTCATCTTCTGCTTATGTCATAAATATATACTTCATCTATATATTTTCTATCATATTATTCTATATTGACTTCTCTCCGGCCCACTTCTAACGTAACAAACCTAATGTAGGAGAATTGTTCTCTCCATACTATCCGAAGAGGGGGATTGGAAACATCAGGGCAATCCCACAAGAAACGGATCATTTGTGGAATTGCCCTGTCTCGCATGCAGGTAATGGATGGTACTGCTGTCCAATATATGTGACAAATTTGAAGAATGCTGCCTGTTTTGTCGGGCAGGCAGCAAGCAGAATGTATCACCAATATTTGATAGCATTATATCAGTACAATATAGAAACTATTCCATCTATAATTTTCTTAAATGCCCCAAAATAATATCAGGTATTAAAGATATTGTTGCCGTATTTATTCCTAAGTGCCTGTTGCCGGATATTATCTCCCGCAAAGCAGCACCCCGGAAATAAAAATAAAGACAAATTATCAGTGGAAAATTTAAGTCCAGGCCATGAATTGAATATGGTGAAGAGAAAGAATAGGACTGATGAATAACATGATATTTAAGAAAACTTTTAAAAAATATTTTTTTGTCATCATACTATCTGGACTGAGTTTGCCGGCAGTTGCTTTCGCGGAGGATTGCCTGACAATTGCCGGTACCGGCAGTGCAATGATGTCCATGAAAATCCTCGGACAGGCTTTTGAAAAGTCTCCTGGAGGAGTAAAGTTAAAGATCATACCAAGCCTGGGCAGTACCGGCGGAATAAAAGCGGTTTCTCAAAAAGCCATAGATATCGCGATCTCCAGCAGGATTCCGACCGGCAAGGAACGTGAATCTGGATTGTCGGTTACCGAATATGCGCGAAGTCCTCTTATCTTTATTGCACACAGAGATGTGACGGTATCAAACGTAACTTCCGCTGATATTGTTAAAATCTATAAAGGTGAAAGAGCAGCCTGGCCCGATGGTCGGCGGATTCGCGTACCTCTGCGTCAGCGCAATGAAACCGATATCCGGATTGTGAAGATGATATCACCTGAAATAAGTCAGGCGATCGACGCCGCCTTTTCCCGTCCCGGAATGTTGATCGCCCTGACCGATCAAGATAACGCCGGGATGATAGAAAAAACTCCCGGTGCATTCGGAATTTCCACTCTGACACAGGTAATCACCGAGAAACGGCAGGTGAAAGTGTTGTCCTACAATGGTGTGACCCCAAGTGTAAAAAATCTCGCTTCCGGATCGTATCCCCTGGTAAGAATTTTTTTTACGGTAACACAAAAAGACCTCTCTTTGCCGGCCCGCAATTTTTTGGCTTTTATGAGGTCGGTACAAGGCAGGAAAATGCTGGAAGCAGCAGGCAATTTTGTTGTTATCCGGTAAACGAGAAGGCAACCCATGTCGAAAAAGAAAAATATAACCGGGATCGTAACCTGTCTCGTGGCGATTGTGACCGGAATGATCGTGATCATTTTTCCCCTCGTCTTTTTCTTCCATTCCTACCAAAACACGGCGGCAATGCTGAAGACTGAAGCGGAAATCAATGCCGGTGTGCTGACAAATATCATCAGCGCGAGCGGCGATTACTGGGAATTTGAAGAAATCCGCCTGACGGAATATCTCCAAAACCGTCCGCAGGAAGGTATTTTGGAGTCGAGACGCATTGTAAATAATAAAAATGAAATCGTCGCTGAAAGTGTGGACAACCTGCAGCCGCCTCTGATCATGCGCTTTGCCGACCTTATGGATTCCGGAGTTGTTGTGGGCAGGATTGAGATATTCCGTTCCCTGCGGCCGCTGTGGCGACAGAGCGGCATATTGTTTTTGTTGATGCTGCCTGTGGGTTTGGGAATATTCTTCATTCTGCGTATTCTCCCCATCAGGTACCTGCTGCGGGCGGAGGCGGAGCTTTGCAAACTTAATGAAGAGCTGGAAGCCCGGGTTGCCGAACGAACCTTGCAACTGGAAGCTCAAATTACCGAACGGATAAATGCGGAGAAGAATTTATCGGCCAGTGAAGAGAAGTATCGCAATTTTCTGGAAAGTTCCCCCATCGGGATTTGTATTACCGATCTGTCCGGCCATGTTCAATTTGTCAACCGGAGGATTGAAGAAGCAAGCGGTTGGAGAAGGGAAGATCTCCTGTCCCAAAGTGCCCTGGAGCTGGGATTTTTCGACGAAGAGACAAAGCAAGTTTTGCTTGCACGATTGGCGGCCCGCTTGAACGGAGATGCGCCGCGCATTACGGAGATCCCCGTAATCTGCAAGGACGGCTCCCGTCTCTGGATCGATCTGAAAACGACTATTTTGTATAAGGACGGTCTGCCCAGCGCATTGCAGCTCGCTTTTATCGACATTACCGATCGCAGAAAGGCGGAGGAAGCTCTGCAGGAGAACGAAAATAAATACCGCCTTCTTATTGAAAACAGCAGCGATCTTTTTTACACGATTAGCTTCGGGGGATATTTTATCTATGTCAATCCCGTCGCCGAACGTATTATGGGTTATCCTCCGGCGGAGATAGTCGGAAAACATTTTCTTTTGTTTGTCCGACCGGACTTTCATGAAAAGATCGTCGCCTTTTACAGGAAGCAATACGATGAACGTATCCCGAGCACATACTTCGAGTATCCCATCATTACCGGAGACGGGAGATGCAGATGGATCGGGCAAAATATTCAGTTCCGTTCGGTGAACGGAAAATTAATCGGTTTTCAGGCGGTAGCCAGAGACATTACCGAACGTAAGCAGGCGGAGGAAGCTCTGCGGGAGAGCGAAAAGAAATACCGCTTCCTTACCGACAAAATGCTGGATGTTGTCTGGATTACTGATCTGAATTTACGTACGGTCTATGTCAGTCCGTCGATTAAAGCGGCGCTGGGTTTTACTCCGGAAGAACGGATGGCTCAGGATATTAGTGAACAAGTTACACCGGCGACGCTGGCGGTCGTGATGGACCTGATGGCAAAGCAATACGAACTGGAGCAGCAGGGTCAGGCGGACCCGGAAAGAACCGTTACCTATGAAGCGGAATACTACCATAAGGACGGTTCCATACGGTGGTGCGAGAACATTGCCAGCGGTGTCCGGAATGATGAGGGAGTTGCAATCGGGCTCCACGGAGTATCCAGAGATATTACCAAACGCAAAGAGATGGAAAAAGCTCTGCAGGAGAGCGAAAGAAAATATCGGGAATTGGTTAATTTTCTGCCCGTATCTTTGTTTGAAATGGATCTGGAAGGCAATATCACCTCCGGTAATCCTGCTATTTTCGAAACTTTCGGATATAAACAATCCGACCTCGAAAAAGGTCTGAATGCCTTTCGTATGATTGCTTCCGGCGATCTGGATAGACTTAAGGCGAACATGCAAAAATTGCTGCTTTGGGAAAGAAAAGAGCCGACCGAATACACGGGAATCAGAAAAGACGGCAGCAGATTCCCGTTTATGATCTTCGCGAGCGTCATTATCAGCAATGGCAACCCTGTTGGTTTGAGAGGAGCCATTATTGATCTTACCAAACAAAAGCAGGCGGAAACACTGCTTCAGCAAAGCGAAAAGAAGTACCGGGAATTGATCGATTTTCTGCCGATAGCCATATATGAGATGGACCTTGAGGGCAATCTCATCTCCGGCAATCCGGAAATATTTAAAATGTTCGGTTATACACAAAACGATCTGGAAAAAGGCCTGAATGCACTTCACTCGCTCATCAGTCCTCAGGATCATGATAGAGCCGGTGAAATTATGCTGAGAATATTAAGCGGAGAAAAAACAGGCGGCACCGAGTACACGGGGATCAGAAAGGACGGCAGCATCTTTCCTTTTCTGAATGTTGCCGGTCCTATAATCAGTGAAAACAAACCTGCGGGGTTAAGAGGGGCCATTATCGACCTTACCAAGCAAAAACACGCGGAAGAAGATCTGCAAAAAGCAAGAGACATGCTGCTCCAGTCGGAAAAGCTCGCTTCCATCGGCCGTTTATCCGCCGGGGTTGCCCACGAGATCCTCAATCCCGTGAATATCATATCGTTGGAATTGCAGATATTGCAAACCATGGAAAGCCTGCCCGCTGCCGTTACGGAAGAATTGGAAGTCTGCATGGATCAAGTCGGCCGTATTGTTGCTATTACTGAAAATCTCAAGGAATTTTCGCGGATCCCCAAGAGAAGGATGGTGCAGGCTCGTATCGGCAATATTATCGATTATGTTGTGAATCTGTGTGCAACTCAGCTGAAGATAGAGGGGATAGAAACAGAAATTTCCTATGAGCCTGATTTGCCGGAAGTTTTTATGGACAAGGAAAAGATAGAACAGGTTCTGATGAATCTGATTTCCAATGCCATGTATTTCATGGAAGGGAAGGAGAAAAAGATATTGCGGATAACCGCAGAAGAAGAGATTTTAATCGGAAGGAATAATCAACTGAAAATAGTGGTTGCGGATACCGGTACCGGTATTAAGATTGAAAATATGTCGAAAATCTTTGATCCTTTTTTTACCACCAAAGAGATGGGCAAAGGAACGGGATTGGGGCTTTCCATATCGTATGGCATAATCCATGATCATGGTGGCGTAATCTGGGCTGAAAATAATGTTTGGGGAGGTGCTTCTTTTTACATTATGCTTCCCGTGAAAGCGGAGATGAATGAAAAAAATGCCGTCGGCTGAAAGGTAGTATTTATGGAAAGAATTCTTGTTGTCGATGATGAGATCCATATCGTGAGATTGTTGAAAAAGTTTCTGGTTTCCAAAACATATGATGTTTACACCGCGACAAACGGCTGGGAAGCCGTTCAAAAGATAAAGAAGGTAAATCCTCATCTTGTATTGCTCGATATTATCATGCCGGGGATGGGCGGGCTGGATACATTAAGAGAGATCAAAAAAATAAATCCTAAGATTGCGGTAATCATGGTCACGGCCGTAATTGATGAAGAGCTGGCCAAAAGGGCGCTGCAATTGGGCGCCGACGATTATATTTACAAACCATTAAATCTGGCTGATATCGAAAACCGGGTATTGGTTAAGATGGTTCAGCTTCTGGATTAAGGAGGTATCTGATATGACCGGGAGAAAAATACTTATTATAGATGATGAAGAAAAGTTTTGCCGTGCCATAAAAAAAGCCCTTGAGCTAAAAACCGATTTCCAGGTACTGACGGCGACCGAGGGGCTCGAAGGGGTAAGATTGGCGAAGACTCAAAAACCCGATGTCATTCTTCTCGATGTTATGATGCCCGGCATGTTCGGCACCGATGTGGCGGAAAAATTATCGGATGATCCCGCTACCAGTTCAATTCCGATTATATTTGTGACGGCCATCATCAAACAGGAAGAAGTCGAGGCAAAAAATTATATTGCCGGAGGACACAGCTTTATCGCCAAACCCGTCATAATCGATGATGTGATTAAAAGAATAAACGAAGTATTATAGGGAAAAAACAGGGAAACAGGGACGGTTGCCCCCAATTCCTTCGTTGAGGAGTCACATATTACTTTTTTTCTTGGTATCACTTGATATTACTAACGCATCGAGTTAGTATTCAGCCATGATTAAGACCTTCGGATGCAAGGAAACGGAAAAAATTTTCAATGGGCTGTTTTCGCGTAAATTTCCAAATGCCATTCAAAAGGTTGCTCTGAGGAAGCTAACGTAAATTCATGCCGCTGAAACACTGGGCTTTCTCCGTGTACCTCCAGCCAATCATTTGGAGCGGCTGATCGGTAACCGAAAAGGCCAACTAAGCATCCGAATAAACGATCAGTGGCGTATATGTTTTACGTGGAAAAACAGCCACGCGTTTAACGTGGAAATCGTTGATTATCATTGAAGGAGAATGGTTATGAAAAGAAACATGTCCCCGGTTCATCCCGGTGAAATCCTTTTGGAAGATTTCTTGAAGCCGATGGGAATTACGCAATACCGGCTGGCAAAATCTATCGGTGTTCCCCAGCGTCGCATTGGTGAAATTGTTGCCGGCAGACGCGCTATAACAGCCGATACCGCCCTCAGGTTGGCCTTATTTTTTAAAACAGACGCTCAGAGTTGGATGAATCTTCAAACCCATTACGATTTGGCGGTTGCAAAAGAGAAGCTCGCCGAACGGCTGGTAAAACAAGTAGTAAAACACGCCGCCTGATAGAAGACATAAGGAATAAAAAGAACCGGTACAATTTATTTCCCTACTATTTATTTTATCCTGGAATAAGCCTTAATTAATTCTGCAAAGAGGGTTCTCAGAATCTTAGTATTTGAGTCTTGAATTTGTTGCCCACTTGCGTTCAAGAATAAGAGCTGTCCATCTTGAAAGCCAATCATTCTAAGCGTGATCGGCTTACTCATCATTGTGAAATCATTGAAACCGGGAATGAAATCTGAAGGATGAAACACAGGTCTTCATAAACATATATTTTTTACTCAGGGGTGGGTCAGTTTTGGACGCCGATAGTGGGTCAATTTTCAATGCCTATTGACAGGGAATGCCGTCTTGAATCTCAATGCGGTGTTTTACCTGCCGCATCAGTTGTTCCAGGATAATCTGCAATACTTTTTCTTTTGTTATTTTCATTTACTTATGGAGAATGTCTGTATACTAGAAAAAGAACCCGTCTGAGAGCACATCGAACGATTAACGAACCATGGTAACCCGCTATTTCTGCGGGTTTTTGCACTTCCTGGGATTGTCTGGGATTATGTTCTGGTGGAGATGACGAGGATCGAACTCGTGGCCTCGGCGTTGCGAACGCCGCGCTCTCCCAGCTGAGCTACATCCCCAACCTGGTAAACATACAACTGCTTTTTGAACAGGGCGCGAGCATATATTATTGTTCGTCTTAGTGTCAAGAAATTCTATTCTTGCCTTGACAAAATCACGAAGATTTTCCTATACTCACTCCAGATTTCGGCGGTAAAAACCGTTTGTTGCCCGTACCGGATTTAATAAATTTCCAACAATAAAGATATCTCGGGGAGTGTAAACATGGCGAAAATTGATGCTTTTTTTCAGCTCTTAAATGAACAGGGCGCATCCGATCTTCATCTGGTGACCGGTCAGCAGCCGGCAATGAGGATTCGAGGGGAAATTGAGCGGATCAAATACGATATTCTGGATAATGACGGACTGAAAGCAATGCTCTACGAAATTGCTCCGGAATACAAAGTTAAACAGTTTGAGGAGACGGGCGATATTGATTTTGCTTACGAAATACCGGGGTTGGCCCGTTACCGTGCCAACTACTTTCAGCAAAAATGGGGTATAGCGGCGGTTTTTCGCGAAATTCCCAGTAAGATCATGAGCTGTCAGGATTTAGCCCTTCCGGATGTCATTGCCAAACTGGCTCTCCTGCCCCGAGGGCTTGTCCTGGTAACGGGGCCTACGGGCAGTGGTAAATCCACAACGCTTGCGGCCATTATCAATGAGGCGAACAGACTGCGTAAAGATCACATCATTACGATAGAAGATCCTATCGAATTTGTTCATCAAAGCCAGAATTGCATTGTCAACCACAGAGAAGTCGGCATGCATACGAAGACTTTTACCGCGGCTTTACGCGGCGCCCTGCGTGAAGATCCGGATATTATTCTGGTCGGCGAAATGCGGGATCTGGAAACCATATCTCTCGCCATCGAAGCCGCTTCTACAGGCCACCTTGTTTTCGGCACCCTGCACACAACCAGTGCGGCGAAAACTGTGGACAGAGTAATTGAAGTCTTTCCGGCCAATCAGCAGATGCAGATTCGTTCAACACTGGCCGACGGCATCCGAGCCGTTATTTGTCAGACTCTCTTTAAGCGCATTGACAAGAAGGGACGCTGCGCCGCCCTCGAAATACTTATAGCCAGTTCGGCTGTGCGTAATCTTATCCGTGAATCCAAAACCTTCCAGATTCCTTCAATGATTCAGACCGGTAAAAAATACGGAATGCAGCTTCTGGATGATGCCATATTCGATCTCATAAGCAAAGGTTGGATTTCCGGAGATGACGCCTATGCCAAGTGCAATGATAAAGCACGGTTCCGGCAGTTCCTGAAGGGCGCTCCGGCGGACTTTACGGAGGTGTAGGTACGCGAAAGGCGGCGGGAGACAAAATGCTTTTCCCCAAAAATATTGATAGGACAGGGAGTACGCTATGAGAAAACAGGAAATCGATTACATTCTGGGCAAGATGCTGGATTCCAATAAAAATGTTTCCGATTTGAATATTACGGTGGGTAAGCCTTTTCAGGTGGAAACTTCGGGACAGTTGGTAACGGTTGATCTGGAACCTCCTTTTGAAAAGCTTACACCGTTTCAGACGGAGATATTTGCCTTAAACCTGATCAATTATGACCGGCGGCTTACCGAAATTCTTCTTTCCCAGGGTTCCTGTGATTCGTCCTATGAATTGCCCGGCAAGGCGCGTTTCCGCGTTAATATCTTTTCCCAGCGCGGCAATTATTCGATTGTTTTAAGAAAATTGGAAACAAAGATCCCGACAATAGAAGAATTGGGTCTTCCCGAGCCTTTTAAAAAAATGGCGGAGGAAAAAAACGGGATTGTTCTGGTTACCGGTGCCACGGGCAGCGGTAAATCCACATCTCTGGCCGGTGTTCTCAACGCCATCAATGAAGCAAAGGCCTGCCATATCATTACCCTGGAAGACCCGGTGGAATTCGGCCATCCCCATAAAAAAGCCACCTTTAACCAGCGGGAAATGGGGCAGGATTTTGATACATTTGCGAACGGTCTGCGCGCCGCCCTCCGACAGGCGCCCAAGGTCATTCTGGTCGGTGAAATGCGCGACCGGGAAACCGTGGAGATAGCAATGTCGGCTGCAGAAACCGGCCATCTTGTTGTCAGCACCCTGCACACGGTCGATGCCGGTCAGACCATTAACCGTATTCTCGGTATGTTCTCAATCGAAGAGGAAAAGCAGATACGTATCCGGCTGGCCGACACCGTGCGTTGGATCGTCTGCCAGAGGCTGTTACCGAAAGAGGGAGGCGGCCGGATCGCCGCTTTTGAAATCATGGGCACAAATATGCGTGTAAAGGATACGATCCTGAACGGTGAATCGGACGGCAAAACATTCTACGAAATAATCCAGGCATCCAAAACTTACGGATGGATAACCTTTGATGACTACATCATCGAATTATATAAAAAAGGACTGATCAGCGAAGAAACGGCCAAAGCCTATTCATCCAACAAAGGCATTGTCGGCCGGGGAATTGATGCGGTAAAGAGCTCACGCGGTGAAAAAACAACCGATCTGCTGGGGAAACTGAAAGTTGATTCGGATTATGGTAAACCAAAGAAACCATGGTAACGGGAGGATTTAGACATGGAAGAGGAGAAAAAATCGCTGGTCAACGAGGTTGCTTCCGCAGGCTATGATGCGGCGGAAAAGCCGTTTGATTTTATCGGTACTGACAGTAAAACCGCCCTGATCTGCGAAGCGAATCCGGCAGTGAAGGAAAAAATTGCCGGGACACTGGCAGACATGAAATTTCATGTTACGGAGACCGCCTCCGGACGCGAGGCTTTAAAGAACATGCGGTTTCATGTTTATGATCTGATTGTCGTAAATGAAAATTTTGATATAACCGATGCGCAAAGCGGCAATGATGTGCTGAATTATCTGCAAAATCTCGCCGCTGCGACAAGAAGAAATATATTTGTTGCTCTGCTTTCGGATAATTACCGGACAATGGACAATATGATGGCGTTTAACAAGAGCGTGAATTTAATTATCAATACAAAAAATATTGACGACTTTGCCGCAATAATCAAGCGGGGATTGGACGATAATCAGGCCTTTTACAATGTTTTCCGGGAGTCGCTTAAAAAATTAGGGCGGATGTGATATCATCTTTGATTGAGGTGGTTTAGCAGACATTCCCGCACTGTGGCTGGTTGTTGCTGTAAATTTCAGCTTTTAGTTTCATTCTTTACCATGTGCATTAATCCCAGAGCTTTGCAGGAGACGGTGAGATTGCGGATATAGACCGGATTATACGGTTCTATTTCCAAGGCCTTTTTAAAGGCCTTTACCGCATCGAAATGGTAATTGTTTCCGGCCAGTGTATTGCCGAAACGGTTATAGTATGCGCCGGAACCACTGTTGTCCTGATGAACGGCGGTTTCATATTCCTTCTCGGCTTCCACGATTTTTCCCAGACCAACCAGTGCGTCGCCCAGTGAGCAATGATACAGAGGATTATCCGGTTTTGCCGCAATGCATTTCTTAAATAGTCTTGCCGCATCTTCAAAACATCTGTTTTGGGAGAACAAACCGGCTATTTTGAAATAATAATGGTCAACCTCATCCGGATCAAGACCGCCTGCGCGTAAAAACTGGGTTTCGCTTTCCGCGGTAAGTCCTGCGGAAAACAGCGCCTCTCCTAAAAGACAATGAAAAGCCGGGTTGTCATTTTCCAGTCTGATTAATTTTTTATAAATATCGCAGGCTTCCCCGGCGCGGCCGGCAGCCTGAAAGGCATTGCCCAGTTCGATTAAAAGACCCACGTCGTCAGGATAGCCGGCAGATGCGTTCGAACATATTTCTATAAGCTTGGTAAATTTCCTTTCCTGTTTATAAATACGGACCAGCTCATCAAAGGCAAATCCGGTGAATATTTTTCTTTGCATTTCCCTGGCGAGCAGAATCTCCAGACAGGCCACGGCTTTTTCGGTGGCGCCGCTGTCGTAATGAGCCCAGGCAAGCATCAGCAGAACTGATTCTTCTTCGGGATAAGCCTCGTGAACTTCCTCATATAGTTTGATGGCTTTCGTAAATTCTCCCTTTTTTAAAAGCGCATCGGCGGTATCTAGTTTTTCCATTTTATTTGAGTAAATTCGCCGGATAAAAATAAAGGGGGAGAAGAAATCTCCCCCGAGTTTTCAGCAACTTCCGCAAGATGAACCGCAGCCTCCTGAAGGGGCAAGGCTGGAAGTCAATTTGAACCCCGAATTTCCGGCTGCTTCAATAAAATCGACATTAATCGGTTTCACCTGGTTGAGAAGGTCTTTATCAATTATAAATTTCGTTCCTTTTTCGTTGAACACTTCGTCTTCGTTTTTGGGCTCATCCAGAGCCATGCCCAAGGAGGGCCCGGATCAGCCAATGGACATGGTAATTCTAATCGCGGAATTCTCACTTTTATCTTTGAGAAAATTCTTGATTACTTCAGATGCCTTATCTGTAACTGTTAACATTTAATTATCCCCTTTCTGCGATGGCTTTCCTGCCATCAATATTGCCTCCAATTTATCCATATTATGAATATTGTCAATTATATTTTAGGAATAAATATGTAACAGGTTGATTATCTTCATTTTTGTTTCCATTGACATTAAAAGCCACACTCGCTTATATTATTACCAATTAAACGGCGGGGAATGTTTTTATGAGAAAAATTTTAAGTTTAATGCTTTTAGCGGCAATGGTAGCGGTAAAACCCGGTTTTGCCGAAAATTTCATAGTGAAAGGTGACATGTCTTCAACGATTCATTATGAATTGCAGCACCAGATTACCGCCGGCGATGCCATGAACAAATTGTCCCTGAGCTTTGTTCTGCCGAAGAGCTTCGAATCCCCTACCTATAGTCAGCAGATAAGCAACCTGCAGGTATCCCTTTCGCCGGATGCCCAGGAAAAAACAACAGTGATGGATAACCGCGGTAATCGAAGGATTCTGGCTACCTGGACAAATGTGCCCGACCGGGTCAGCGCCGTTATTTCTTTTGATGCCGTAAACCATACCGGATTGAAATTAATTGAAACGGACAGTCCTTTTCCACTCACCGGCCTTGCCTACGAAATGGCCGACTATCTCAGTGCTACTGAGCAGGTACAGTCGAACCATCCGGATATACGCAAACTTTCCGCACAATTGACCAGGGATGTGAAGACCGAGTTTGATGCCGTGCAGCGGATTATTTCCTGGGTGGTGGATAATGTTCGTTATGTCAGTCCGCCGGAAAGATACGATGCCGTTTATGCCCTGGAATCGGGCAAGGGAAATTGTCAGAATTTCTCGCATCTGGCCGCAGCTCTTTTGCGGTCGGTGGGTATTCCGGTGCGCATTGTCAATGGTGTTACTCTTAATCAGCCTTTTGATGTCAAATGGGAAAAAGGAACGCTCACTTTTAAAATGGGACAGGGCCGGCATTCCTGGATAGAAGTGTGGTTTCCCGATAAGGGCTGGGTGCCGTACGATCCGCAAAATATGCAGCTTTTTGTTTCCACCCGCTTTGTCCGTATTGAAGTGGGAGTGGACAACAATGAAACGAAAAATGACGGCCTGGTGCGTTGGTCGCAGATGGCCGGTGCCCGCACGAAACCAAGACTGCAGGAATCAATTGATGTCCGGTTTGCTTCCGATTCCGTTAAATTTCAGGGCAACCGCCAGAGCTATGGCCCGAAAAACCTGCTCTTGGGGCCCGGAGTAAAAGCGGAGTTTAAAAAAATTGCCATGACTCCGCCGCCACCTCCTGTTGTCATACCGGAGGAGCAAAAGAAATTACTGCGCTTTATTGTTCCCTTTGTTTACGGTAATATGGATTTTCCGGAAAATATTGATTTTGCCTTTCCCCGCTCCACCACGTCATCCGGCGCTAATAACTATGAGATGTCCCGCAACTTTCTGGTGGAGACGGCGGAATATGTAACAACCAAAGCCACGCAGTATGCGCAGGTTGTTGTTTTAAAGAAACCGGTCAAGCTGCAGAAAGTAGCCCTGGCGCTGCATAAATTCGGGGGTGAAGGCTGGCTGTGGGTTGATGTTTTTAAAGATGATCAGGATAAGCCGGGTGCTCCTCTGTATACAAGTGATATGGTCAATCTGGATCATCTTTCACTGAAGCCGGGTTACCGCTGGGTCAATTTTAATTTTAAGAAAGATTCTCCGGTTTTAATGCCCGGTTCTTACTGGATTGCGCTCGGCTTTTCCGGCGATCCGATCATCAACTGGTTTTACACATACGGCAAGCCGGTGGGTCCGGTCTATGGGACCCGTTACAAAGGAGTTTTCGAGGATGACTGGAGCAGTGCGTTGAGCTATGAATTTAACTACCGGCTGACCGGATTGACGGTAAAATAGCCGCTTATGAGAAATGGTTCAAAAGATAATAGGCAATCAGGTGTAAGACGCCCAACAAGAGCATCAATTGTAATGTCAATAATTATCGGTGGCGGCTCTATTGTTCTTGGCTATGTTTTGGTCTTATGGGGTATAGGATTGTCAGGTTACAGAGGAGGCGCTCCTCCTGTACTTGTCTGGCAAGCGATCTCTTCTTTAATGTTTTTGCCAGCCAACCAAATTTTATCATCTAAATATATAGAAGAATTGTGGTTGACGTCTGGTGGATATTTTCTGTTCTTAACAATAAACGCTATTCTCTGGTCTATTTTAGTTCTTCTACTACATCTCACTTATGAGTATCTGAAACTTAGAATAATAAAAATAAATTGGGAGCGCCTTTCCACCTATTGTCAAGGATATTTCATCCTATGACACATTAGGTAATGTGAGACCTTTGCAAAAACTCTCTATTTGTCATGCCGGCGAAAGCCGGCATCCAGAAGACAATTAATAATACTGGATTCCCGCTTTCGCGGGAATGACATTGTATTGTTCTACGTTTTTTGCAAAGGTCTCAAATTAATTAAATTCATCTATGCCCATGACCGGCTGAATCCTTTTCCCGCGCCAGTTTCTTCTGCGCATCAGCCATTATTTCATCAAAATGAATTTCCAACTCCCTGTTTACGCCGCGCAGTCCGGCAATCACGGAAGCGGCCCATTCCAGATACTCAAACTTTCTTTGCCATGACCAGTTCTGCGGCGGAAAATATGTAATGTCGCGAATATTGCAGATTTTGTCGGCAAGTTTCAGCAGCCTTGCCCGGGAAGAGAGAAAAGGCGCTTTTTCAATTTGCCTGCGCTTCCGCTCCGGTTTCGGCAGATTTTTATCATCACTTACTTCCAGGACAAGAGCAAGAACATCTTCTCCGAAATGGATCCGCAGCTCGTCGGGTGTAGCGTCCGTATCTTCAATAGTATCATGAAGAAGGGCGGCAACAATTACGATGACGTCGTTGACATTGCCGATCGTCCATAAAATGTCGGCGACTTCGATGGGGTGGTTGATATAAGGCGAAGCCTGTTGATCCTTGCGGCGCTGCCGGCGGTGTTTTTCCGCGGAAAATTTTATTGCCTTGAGAAATAAGGAAATATCGCTGTGCAAACTTCTGCTCCTTCAGTGCGGCAATATTTATATCAATTTACGAGTACATGTAAAGAAATGCGAAAAACAGACAATTCTATCATCTGTATAGGTAAAAATAATTTCCTGCCCGGCGAACGATTTCCAACAGTTTTTCCTTGTCGTTCAGTAAAAAGGGCAAACCGTTTTGAATTTGCCCTTTTCGTTTCTTAGCAGCAGCTATGAGCTCACGGCTCTGAGAGAGCGGATCCTCAAGCTCCTTTACCGGCAATGTCGCAGGCTATTGGTTTTTGATCAAGATTTTCTACGTTCTTGCCGAACGGTTTTGATGCCGAATCCTGCCAGTGCGTAAGTATGAGTTCGGCGGCAATGCCCGCGGCATCGGTGATCAATTCACGGCAGTAGAGAGCATGCTCTCTGCAAAGCCACTGATCGCGCCATTTGGCAGCCAAGTCACGGCAGCAGGTCTTGCCGTACTTGTCGGCGATTCTGTTCGGTATCTGGTTGAAAAGCCGGTACAGACCGGGTTCTCCGTAGAGCTGTTTACCTGATTTTTTCGCCACTTCTTTGGGATCGGTTCCTTCGGGCAGTTTTTCCCGTCCATGGACCAGACCCACGGCAAGGACAGCTCCTGTAATTGCCCCGCAGGTGTCTCCGTAAAGCCCTACGCCACCGCCAAAGCCGGTGGCGACTTTTCTGATTTCCGGAGGAAATCCGGTATCGACGATTGCAATAACTGCTTCTGTGATACATTCGGCACAATTATATCCCAGCGAAAAATTTTTTCTCGCCCGCTGTTTGATTGCTTCAATTTTTTCATCTCTTGTCATTTTGATGCTCCTTTGGCTTTTTAAATTGATCGTAAACGTATCGGACTCAATTTTCAAGAACATTTTCGATTCCTTTTTTATCTTGACTTTGGGTGTTAACTAATTGTTAAATTCAACAAACATCTTAAAAAGGAAAAGAGGAACAATATATGAAATATAAAACCGTAATGATTATTTTTGCCGTTTGCGGGATGATGTTTTTTTTCTCCCAGTTGAATTCCCAAGCCTGGGCTGATGAAAAGATTATTGACTTTATTCTTCGGGTAAATCCCGGTGCTCCGGCATCAGCAATTCCCGAAGATTTTATGAGATCCGGTAGCGATGATGATTATGGGTACGCCTATGAAGGTTACATTAACGGTTTTAAAATAATCTGCCGGGCAAAAAGTGGCCGGGTTAAGTCTGTACATGCGCAAAAAGAATTCAATGTGTCTGATTTTACATCGGAACATGTTTACTACAATATTCTGGGCGGTGTATTGAATAAACTGATGAAAAAGTACAATGGCACATTATTTCAGGAAAAAGGCAGGGGGGAAAGTACGGATAAAATTCCTCATGATTTCGGTGAATACTGTTACTACACAACTCTGCGCGGTGAAGGAAAAACGATTAAGTCCAAGGATTATAGTCTGGGGTTCTGGTTCGATCTGGGCAGTTGGAAAAGATGTGACAACGATAAATACAACAGCTCCAATCCGGCGAAAGTTATTATAGAATTCAAGCCGGAAGGCTGAATTTTCCACCGGTAACAAAATGCATTTTACGGCTTTCTCTTTTTGCGGGGAAAGCCGCCGCTGTTGATTTCCCCAAAGTTATTTTCTTAATTACCTCGCTGCAAGCAGCGGGGTGTCACAATCCGGTTATGCCTCAATCTATTCGCCCCAAGGGGCGGGGAATATGACCCGCTGGATCCCGAATAGCTCTGCCTGCTCCCGCTTCGCCCTGCATCCGCCGGGTTTCACCTTCGGGATCAATTCCACTTTCGCTTCAAACTGCGCTTCACTTGTTTTCAGCGGGTGTCATTGATTTAAACCGGGGAGGGCGTTTTTCCGTAAAGGCGGAAAAGCCTTCGCGGCAGCTTTCCGATTTAAAAATTTGATCGCTGAGCTCGTGATTGAGTTTTAAGGCTTCTTCAGGGGAGAGAAATACGGCTGCTTTAACGCCCCGTTTGATGGCTTTGATGCATTCCAGTGACTTTCCGGAAATTTCTTCAGCCAGGGCAACTGCAGCCGCAACAGATTTTCCTTCCGGTGCGATACGGTTGATGAGGCCGATATTTAAAGCTTCTGCTGCCGAAATGAAGTTGCCGAGAAACATCAGCTCCAGTGCCCGCGCCGTGCCGACTATTTTGGGCAGGCGAAACAGGCCGCCGGACGCGGGAATAACGCCGATATTGATTTCCGGCAGACCGATTTTGGCGTTTTCCGCCATGATCCGCAGGTCGCAGGCCAGGGCGAGCTCGCAACCGCCGCCGCAGGCGATTCCTTCAATTGCGGCAATAACCGGCTTTTCCAGTCTTTCCAAAAAGTCGAAAACCATGTTTTCCCTTTTCAATTTTTTACCGACGGCATCATCCCATATCCGGGGGAACTCTTTGATGTCGGATCCGGCGCAAAATGCTTTGCTTCCGGCGCCTGTAATTACGATCGCTCTTACAGAGTTGTTCTGCGCGAGTGAAAGCAGGGCTTTTTCCAGTTGATCGGTAAGCGCAAGCGAATTCAGATTCATGGGAGGATTATTCAGAACAAGCTTGGCGACTCCGGCCGGCAGGTATTCTATGATGATAAGTTGTCCATTTGTCGTCATTGTACATTCTTTCCTGTTTTACAGATGGTAATCACCGGCCGCTTCCGGCTGATAAACAATTTTTTCTACTTTTAGTTTTTTTATTCCCGAGGGGACAGTCCATTCGATGACATCACCTTTGCGATAACCTATCAGGGCCATGCCCAGCGGAGCCAAAATGGAAAGTTTATTCTCCTCGATATTTGCGGCGGACGGGAATACCAGTGTATAAGTAGTTCTTTCTCCGGACTCCGTGTCAGATACTTCCACGCGGGAATTCATCGTGATGACGTCTTTCGGTACATCGGCAGGTTCAACCAGTTTCCCACTGTATAATTCTTTTTCCAGCAGATCGAGATCTATTTTAACCGGCTTGGGGGTCAGTCGCAGTCCTTCGATCAGTTTCAATAAACGGTCCATATCGAATTTTGTAATATATATAATACGGCCGGCCATGATTTTAACTCCTTATTTTAAAGCTACGGTTGGTTAAATTGTAAACAACAATTGATGATCATGATGTTAAAAATGATCAGTTGTATTTACTATAGGCAAATAAATTTCATCTGTCAATCCAATAAAACCTGCTACAGGTTTATAATGATAAACATCGTTTTTGTGTGCGGCTGTTGACTGATTTTGCTTTTCTCCTTGACAGAAGCCGTTGGATTTTTTATATTTTACCTGCACAACATAAGTTTCCATTATGTCGGAAATCCGTTAAGTCAGGAGGGGGGAGATGACTTTAACACGTGATTTAGCCTGGCAGAACCTGGATTTGATCTACCGTTCCAGCATTTCTCATCAGTTTGCCCGTTATGCAATCGATTTAAACTATGATTTACTGCCCGCTGAAGTTGTTCATCAGGCGAAACGTTCGTTGCTGGACGCCCTGGGTTGTGCCATCGGTGCCTACCACGCTCCGGGGAGAATCATCTGCGAAGCGTTTGCCGAAGAAGCGGGCGGCCCGGAGGAGGCCACGGTTTTTTGCTCCGGTATGCGCACGAGCGCGCTGAGTGCCGCTCTGGTCAACAGTTTTCTGGTACGCTTTCTGGATTATAACGATTTCGGCGGCGGCGGACACAACAGCGATTCTATTCCCGGTATAATTGCCGTCTGCGAACGCGAAGCCGCTACCGGCCGGGATTTGCTTACTGCGATTGTCATATCCTATGAACTTGGCTCCAGGGCGGCGCCGAGTTCATCCTGGCCATCCTTGATGGCGAGAGGCTGGACTACCGATACGCGCGGCGGATTAAGCATGCCGCCTGCGCTGGGTAAAATTATGGGGCTCACTGCAGAGCAGATTGCCAATGCGATCGGCATTTGCGCCAGTCACAGTCTTCCGCTCAATATTCTGGATGCTAATCGTGAAGAATATGTGATGGCCAAAAACTTGCGCTTCGGCTGGGTGGTTTATGATGCGATAATCTCCTGCCTCCTGGCCCGCCGGGGTTTTACCGGACCTCCGCGTATAGTCGAAGGAGATGCCGGATTCAATCAGGTGATTTACAATGGTGAAATGGACATGGAAAGGATGGTTGATTTCAGCGGCTGGCGGATTCTGCAGACAAGGCATAAATCACTTTGTGCCAATGGAACTACGCAGGGACATGTCTATGCGACGCTCGCGATTGTGCGGGAAAATGACCTTAAGCCGGAGGATATTGCATCCGTGCACATCAGGTGCGGATTTCGGGAAGCGCATCATACTACCGCGTTCCCGATGAAAAAGTATCCGCGCAACGCCGAAACAGCCGACCACAGCGCCTTCTATGCCAATGCCATCGCCATTAAGGAGCGGGACTTCGGTCCGGATGCTTTCGATCCGGAAAAATTCACCGATCCCGTTGTTCTGGAACTGATTGAAAAAATAACCGTGGAAACCGATCCCGCGCTTCCCGAACACAGCTACGAGGGATTTGCGGAAATAACCACGAAAGACGGACGACGTTTTCAGAGGCACGTGGCGACTCCTCACGGATTGGGGAATGATCCTCTTTCGGATGATGAACTTGCGGCAAAGTTCCAAAAGATGGCAGTTAAATATATGGGCGCAAAACAGATTCAGCAGATATTCGATACCGTCTGGAATATGGAAAAAATTACCGTTGTCGGCGAATTGACAAAACTGATGATTTTTCCATCCCGCTGAGTGTTCCGGGAAGAGTTTTGCAAACGCTTGCTCGGGCAGGATGTCGGTTTATCAGTCTTTCCGTTTTTTTACCGTGCCGTAATTCAGGTTATCTTTGTCTGATCTTGGAGCCGTCCCTGATGGTGTCTCCCGGGTGAGTGACTACCCTTTCGTTTTCCTTTAATCCGGAGATAATTTCCGCCGCCAGCCCATTGCGCTCACCGATTTTTATCAAACGCATCCGTGCCTTTCCGCTCTCTTCAACAAAGACGGCCCAGGCGTCTCCGGAACGGAAGAGTGCGCTTGTCGGTACCTGTAGAACGTTCTTGCCTTCCCAGATGACAAAGTGCGCCTCCAGTCTGTAGGCATCGCCCAGCGACCGCCAGGTATCCGCAGGCGATGTAATATCGGCAATGATCAGTACTCTTTGTTCCTCCACGCCGAGACTGGATATTTTGGTGAATCCGGCGGGTTCCACAACACGCACGGTTCCGGCAAGTGTTCCTTCACCTCCCCATCGTTTAAAAAACACCGGAGTTCCCGGGTTGATTTTTACGGCATCGGAAGAAAGGACTTCTGTGCGGACTTCCAGATTGCGGACGTCACCCACATCCAGAAGAGGCTCTCCGACGTTTACAGTTCCTTCGCTTTCGCGATGAATGCGGAAAATACTACCGGCAACCGGGGAGGCGACATGAACTTTATGACGCCCGGGTGTGTTTCCGCGGGCAGCAGAAAAGTTCAGGAGCGCTGTTTTTGCTCTTTCGAGATCGGCCCTGGCAATGTCAACTGCGGATCCGGCGGAGAGATGAATCGCCCGTACTTTTTTAGCTTCCGCTTCCGTCTGATCATACTGATCTTTGGCAATAGAACCTTTGGAGTACAGATACTTCATTCTTTCGAGTCTTTTTTCAAGATAAGCGGCATCTGCTCCCGCCGCACTTTCTTTTTCGCGGGCGGCATTAAGGGCGGCTTCCGCTGCCTTTACGGCTGCTTCCGCTTCCGCCCGGCTGCGGGGATCAAGCACAGGCGAACGCAGAGGTTCCAGGGTGACGACGGTTTGGCCTTTGGCGACCTTGTCCCCCACTTTAGCCCGGATGCGTTCCATGTATCCGGCGACGGGCGCAGTGATGACAAAACGATCTTTCAGCCGGGTACGTCCCTCTTCTTCAATCGTTACCTGCAAACGGTCGCGCACGACGGTGGTAAGATCAACTTCCACCGCTTTCGGCAGAAACCCGTAAACTGTGGCCAGAATCACGGCCACAATAATTATAAGAATAAATAATTTCCGGCGTAATGCTGCATTCATATGTGATCTCTTTAGCTCCTTCTTATCATTATTATAAGATATTTTACAGTGTCATCATTCTCTTGTTTTCAACACTTCCACGAGATCAAGGTGGTCCAGTTTATGGCGCACTATGAGCCCCGATAGGGATGCTGCCGTCAAAACAACGGCAGCGGCAAGAGCAAGAGTTTTCATTTCAATTACCAGCGGTACCCGAAAAAGATCGGAAGCAAGTGCCTGGGCGATGTAGGCACACAGCCAATAACCGATGATAAATCCCAGCGGGATGGCGGCAAGAGTTATTATGGCCAGTTCGCCCAGCAGTATGTAGGAAATTTCACCCCGCGTGTAACCGAGTACACGGAGGCTCGAAAGTTCCCGGCTGCGTTCCGACAGAGCGATGCGGGCGTTATTATAAACAACGCCGATGGAAATGGAGCAGGCCATTATTGTGGCAATGAAAGTGAAGAAAAGCATGCCCTTGGCCTGAACATCATAAAAATTGTGGATTTCGTTGTTTCTCACAATTGTTCCGGAAACACGCGGCATGTTCACAAATGCGCCATAAAGTTTTTCCTGCTTGCGGCTGTCCGCCGTAAGATATATCCCCGAGACGGCGTCGCCCTCTTTCATCAACCGGTTGAGTGCCTGCATGTCCATGTAAGCCATAACTCCCAGATACAACTTGGTGAGCGCGACCACCGGTACCTGACGAATTGTCCGTGCTCCTTCCAAGGTTTCGACGGTAACAAAATCACCGGCCTTTATGCCCAGAATTTCACCCAGATAGTCATTCAATATAATGCCTTCCTTCGGCATGATGACCTGGTTTAAATTTGTATCCACTAAGGGGTGCAGGAGATTTTCCTGCTCCAGCCCGTTGATTACCGTTTTATAGCTGTTAAGGCCGTATTTCAGTTTTACCGGAACGGTGCGGAAAGATTCAGCATGATGCACTCCCTCCATTCGTTTGATCTCATATAATGCCTTGTAGGAAGTCGGGTCAGTGAAGGCAACGGCTATGTCTTCCTTCTGGGAAAGAACAAACTGGACGTTCACCATATAATCGACGGAGTCCTTGAAGAAGCCGCTGGAAATCATTGTAGCGCAGGCTACGGCGATGCCCAGTATGGAAAGAAATGTTCTGATGGGTTTGCGTTCAATATTCCGTACGATGATTCTTGTCGGTTGGGTAAGCCAGCGGCCGATGCCCATTTTTTCGATCAGTGTTACTTTGAATTTGGCGGGAGGTTCCGGTCTCATTGCCTCGGCGGGCGGTTGCCCCGCAGCCCGCCAGAGGGAATGCAGAGTACCGGCCAGAGCGGAAACAATACTGATGACCACAGCGGCGATAATAACCCAGGGTTCCAATATGAAAGTAAGAGCCGGAAAACGGTAGACTTCCATATAAATGCCGCCCAGTATTTTTCCCAGCCAGATGCCGGATCCAATGCCGATCATCAGACCTGCTGCAATAATCAGAACCACCAGTTTAGCGTAATGAATGCCGATTACGAAATTATCATAACCGAATGCCTTCAGCGCGGCGATTTGTTCGCGCTGGGTGTTGATTGTTCTGCTCATGACCACATTTAATAAAAAAGCGGCGACACAAATGAATATTGTAGGGAATATGCGGGAGCTGGTTTTCAGCATGTTGAATTCTTCGTTCAACAGCCGATGCGATATCTGGTCTTTGCGGGCATAGGCGCCATAACCACCGTATTTGCCGACGATATTATCCAGATTATTTAAGACTTCGGTTACTTTTACTCCGGGGTAAAGAGTGAGGGCCACATCATTGAAGGCGCCATCCATGTTATAGGCTTTGCCGATGGCCTTGCGGTTCATCCAGAGAATACCATAGCGTTTGAAATCCGGGCTCATGGCATATTGACGCATGACTAAAACGAATTCCGGTGACAGTGCGATTCCGCAAATAATAAGTTTTTTCCATTTTCCGTTGATGACTGCGGCAAACTGATCACCGAGGGCAAAACCGTGAGCTTCAGCGAATGTTTCGGCGATAACTACTTCATTGTCCTTGTCCGGATCGGGAATCCGTCCCTGGCGGATGTATAGACGGTTCAGCAGGGGCCGGCCGTCATCGGGGATGGAAATTATCCGGCCGGTCACCGGTTCGGCAAACCCGCTGATGTCCAGCTTGACATGGGCGGAAACACGGGTTTCCACATCTTTTACGCCCGATACCTCTTTAATCTTTTCTTTCAGGCTTTCCGGCGCCCTTTTCAAGTTTACAAAGACATCGGCAAAGTTATAGTCACGGTAGAAGCTGCTGCGGGTATAATCAAGAGAATGCATTGTTGTGATAAACATGATGAAGGTTGCCACTCCGCTTACTACAACGAGTGTTATGGCAAAGACCTGCCCTTTCATATGCCAGACATCACGCCATAGTTTTCGATCAAGTGATTTCATAATAGAGCGGCCTTCATTCTTTAACACTCACCGGTATACTCCGGTCCTGAAGTCCGGCATTCGGGACTGTGTAGCAATGCTTAAATATGCATTTTGTATGTGTTGCAATGTCATTCTGAGCCTTTAGGCGAAGAATCTCTGTGTTCCAATGCTTTGTTTTTATTAGATTCTTCACGGAGCCTGTCCTCGAGCATAGCGAAGGGTTCAGAATGACAGATTTACCGGATTCCGTCGCGCGTCCGCGGGACTCCACCTTCAGTCTTCAGTCCTCAGTCTTTTTATCCTCACCATTGTATATCCCGCGGTGATTTCCTGGAATTATTTACCGCCACTTCTGAAATTCTTCCGTTGCTTAGGTGAATAATCCGATCGGCCATGCCGGCAATATCCACGTTGTGAGTGATAATAGCAGTTGCCGTGCCCAGCTCCCGATTAACCCGCTCCAGGGCTTCGAGCACTACAATCCCGGTCTGAGAATCAAGTGCGCCCGTTGGTTCGTCGCAGAGCAATACTTCCGGGTTTTTGGAAATAGCGCGGGCAATGGCTACCCGCTGTTGTTCTCCGCCGGATAACTGAGCGGGAAAATGATCCAGCCTGTCCGAAAGTCCTACCATGGCGAGAGCTGCTTCCGGAGACATGGGATTTCGGGCAATTTCCGTAACTACGGCAACATTCTCCCGTGCGGTCAGGCTGGGAATCAGATTGTAAAACTGGAAAACAAATCCGACATGGAAGCGCCGGTACTCGGTCAACTCCTGTTCCGAGGCACGGGTCAGATCTTTTCCCCGATAGGAAACAAAGCCGCTTGTGGCCGTGTCGAGGCCACCCAGAATATTGAGCAGCGTGGATTTGCCGCTTCCCGAAGGCCCGAGAAGAACAATCAACTCACCAGTATAAAGTTCCAGATCGGCGCCGCGCAAAGCGTGTACTTCCACATCGCCCATCTGGTAAACTTTTGTGAGATTCCGGACCTGAAAAACAATATTGTTCTCGTTGATCATGGATTTTGTGCCTCTGTTTTAGAAAAATACCAATGCATTCCGGTATTTTTTCCGGAAGTTCATAAGCAATGGTTTCGTCTGGACGATAAAGTCGAAGTAATTTCATCATTTTATAATGTCTTTGTCAACTGCTTAACCTTGAAAGTTAATATGCTTTGGGGAAAAAAATATCTGTGTTATGATAGCGATTAAAAGTGAAATCATGATGTTGCAGCAAAAAAATACAAAAAGAGGCTGGAGAAAATTCCGCCCGGATAAAAGATTTATGTGAAAATTTATTAACAGACCGGTTTAACGAGATGGGAGGTACCATGAATCTCAGGGGAAAATGTGCGGTTGTAACAGGGGGAGCTATGGGAATAGGGCTGGTGACAGCCAAACGTCTTGTGAAGGAGGGGTGCTCGGTTACGGTCTGGGATATTCAACCTTCCGTGCTGGCAGCGGCTGAAAAGGAGTTGCAGGCAATGGGGGGACGGGTTTTTACTGCTGTCTGCGATGTTACCGATAAAAACCGGGTCTATGAGCTTGCCTTAAAAGCCAAAGAAGAAATGGGGCAGGTGGATATCCTGATCAACAATGCCGGCCATGTCATGGGCGGTGATTTCCTCAATTCCCCGGATTCGGTATGGGAGAAATCCATTGCCGTCAATCTTACCGCTCTTACCTATACAATCCGGGCATTCCTTCCCGGTATGTATGAGCGCAACAGCGGACACATTGTAAATGTTTCCTCAGCTTCCGGAGCGATCGGTGTGCCGGATCTGGCCGTTTATGCCGCAACGAAATGGGCTGTCTGGGGTCTTACGGAGTCAATGCGTTTTGAGGCCTGGAACAGGAACAAGTTTGGTGTGAAATGGTCATCCATTCATCCGAGTTATATTGCCCAGGGTATGTTTGCCGGAGCCAAATTGGGATTTTTGGGAAATCTTCTTGTTCCGCTGCTGAAAAATCACGATGTGGTTGCCCGGGCAATTGTGGAAGATGCTTTAAAGAAAGAAAAATATTCTCCCAAACGTCCCCGTACCGTCAATCTGACAATACGTCTGCGGGGATTCCTTCCTGATTGCTGGTTTCAGAAGCTTATCCATCTGATGGGAGTGACGAGCAGCATGAAGAACTGGGTGGGTAGGGTTGAGTCCGGAAAGCAAACGTAGTTGAGATTAAGTTGCTTTTCTCGGGGAAAGGAGGAAGAAATGACTGAGTCCGCAGAGAAGAAGATACCTTTGATGAGTCCGGCAACCGGCGAAATTACCGGTTATGTGCAGGAAGACTCTGAAGAGCTGCTCCGGAAAGCCGTGGAGTCAGCCCGTACAGCGCAAAAGATATGGGAGAAAAAAACATTCGGCGAAAGAGCGGAAGCCGTTTTGGCGATCCGGGATTTTGTGGTTGCCCAAGCCGACCGGATCGCCGAGGTCATAGCTAAAACTACGGGGAAAACGCGAATAGACGCTTTAAGCACGGAAGTTGTTCCCGTGGCCATGGGTATCGGTTACTATGCAAAAAATACCTTGCGGTTTCTGGGACGCAAAAAACTACGGCCGGGCAATCTTCTTTTTACCAATAAAAGATCATACATTGATCGCGTTCCCTGGGGGGTTGTCGGCATCATCAGTCCCTGGAATTATCCTTTTGCCATTCCTTTTCATGAGGTCGTTATGGCAGTCATGGCGGGGAATGCCGTTGTTTTGAAAGTAGCCACACAGACCCAGGAAGTAGGGGATCTGATCGGCGAGGCCATGAATGCCGGGAAATTGCCGGACGGCCTTTTTGCCCGCGTGAATCTTCCGGGGCGCACGGCCGGCGACGCTTTTATCCGGTCGGGAATCGACAAGCTCTTTTTTACCGGTTCGGTGGCTGTGGGAAAGGAACTCATGGCTAAAGCCGCAGCAAGGCTTTTGCCCGTGTCTCTGGAGCTGGGCGGCAACGACGCCATGATTGTTTGCGGGGATGCCGATCTCCCGCGCGCGGCTGCAGGCGCCGTTTGGGCGGGGTTTTCCAATTGCGGGCAGTCTTGCGGGGGAGTGGAGAGGATTTTTGTCGAGGCTGGAGTTTATGACACATTTACAACACTTCTCCGGGAAAACACGGCTGCTCTCCGGCAGGGACCGGATAAGAATTTCGATGTTGATATCGGCAGTCTCAGCAATAAGGCCCAGCTCGAAAAAGTGCGGACTCATCTGCAGGATGCGTTAGCCAAAGGCGCAAAAATTACTTCTACATCCCGGCAGAGTAATTCGCCCGAGAAAGGCTTTTTTCATCCGGCTGTTGTTTTAGAAGAGGTAGACGATTCCATGATGGTACTGCGCGAAGAAATATTCGGTCCTCTCCTTGCCGTCTTAAGGGTAAAAGATGTTGCGGAAGCCGTTTTACGGGCCAATGACTCCCATCTCGGCCTGACTGCATCGGTGTGGACGAAGAACCGTGAAAAGGGACGGAACATCGCAGCGCAGCTGCAAGCGGGTGCAGTCACGATCAACGATCATCTGATGAGCCATGGGCTTGCGGAAACACCCTGGGGTGGATTCAAGGAATCGGGCATCGGCCGGACACACGGAAAACTCGGCCTCGAAGAAATGACGCAGCCCCGGGTAATCATCGATGATGTTCTGCCCGGTGTACAGAAGAATATGTGGTGGTATCCTCACGGAAAAGAAATATATGACGGATTGAAGGGAGTGCTGAATTTTCTCTATGCGCCTGCTGTAAACTCGCGCCTGCGGGGTATGCTGGTTATGTTAAAACTTTTTATGCGCACTTTCCAAAGATGAACAAAAGCAATATCCGGGCCGATCGTCATGTCACCGTGAGAAACCGCCACAGTGCTGCGCGATGTTCCTCCCGGGCATAGGGAATACCGATCCTTGGTGTTGCCGTGATTCTTTTTGCCGTGATGTTTTTGTAATTCTCCAACCACAATTCCCGGCCGCAGGTTAAATCCCAGCCGTTTAAAGATTTATCGATACACATCGCCTGACAAAGTTTGGCCGGGCCGTTGGTCAGTTCCGCACCGCGTTTTTTCCGGCGGGCCTCCATTTCAGCAATGCCGTCAACAGGCGATACTCCCCGAATGAGTACGGCGCAGGGGTTGCCTTCTTTTTCGGTAACCAGGTTAAGCAGGTAGTGCATGCCGTAGGTGAAATAGACGTAGGCATGACCGGGGGGACCGAACATAACGGCATTGCGCGGCGTCTTTCCGCGGTGGGCGTGGCAGGCGCTGTCTCCGGTTCCGCAGTAGGCCTCGGTTTCCACAATCATTGCGCTCAATTCGAGGCCGCCCAACCGGCGCACCAGTTTTTTTCCCAAAAGTTCGCGGGCGACCCTTATCGTATTCCGCTCATAAAAATTTACGGGCAGGATGGACATGATAGTTATTTTTTCCATTCATTGATGCTGAAAAAGCGTAATCAATTTATTCATAATAATTAAATAAATTCAACAACAAATACCTCCTTCCCTCTATCGCCTTGACCGGATCATTTAAAAGTAGTATTTTTTTATTCATATAATGGTTAATTTTTCATTGTTTTAAAGGAGGTCGCAGTTATGCCTGAAAATTTCGAATTGAGTTCCCGAATGAAGAAAATAAAAGAAGAGATACTGGATTCACCCGTCTATGTGGATACGGAGCGTATCCGTACGCTTCTCGAATCTTACCGGGAGACGGAGGGCCTGCCTCCGGCCGAAAGAAGAGCTGCCTATCTGGAAAAATACCTGGCGGAAAAGACGCTTTCCATTGACGACAATCCTCTGGTCGGTGATTTCGGCAAATATAAGGTTTCGGCAATGCCCTGGATAGAAATATCCTGCCGCTGGATGAGCAAAAATCTTGAAGGCTACCGCCTGCACAATACGATGGGCGAGTATGTCATTGATGATGATGCCATGCGCGATATTCAGGAAGCTGTAAGAGTGTGGGGTGATAAATGCGCCTATTCGCGGGCGCGGGAGATTTTTGAGGATGCGACGGGAATAGACTGGGCCGCTTTGGGAAAGACGGGAATGTACATCGACGGTTGCGGCCTTCCCCTTCCTTCGGTTATCTGTCCGGAACCGGCTCAGATGGCCGTAAAAGGTCTCCGAACGCAATTGGAAAAAATTGCCGCCAGGGAAAAAAGTCTGCCCCCTATCGGAACCATCGAAACCACGAAGCAGCGGATTTTGCTCAAAGCCATGCGCAGATCCCTGCAGGCGGTAATCAACTGGGCTCACCGCTACGCAGCGCTCGCCCGCAAGATGGCAAAAACGGAGAAGAATCCGGCCCGGAAAAAAGAGCTTATCCAAATGGCGCAAGTATTGGACTGGGTGCCGGAGAACCCGGCGCGGAACTTTCATGAAGGCATTCAGTCCACGCTGCTGCTTTATATGGCCTCCGTTATTGAAATGTCCTGTCCGGCAGGTTTGGCCATCGGCAACATAACACGACCCCTCAATCCGCTTTATCTCCAGGACCGGAAGAAAGGGAAAATCACCGACAAACAGGCCATCGAACTTATCCAGGGTTTTTTTGCCAAGATCATGGGAGCCACCATCTATGCATCCAATGTCTGGAGTACGGCAGGACAGGGATTCAATGCCTGCCGGATCAGCATGGGCGGTTACACGGCCAAAGGAGATGACGGCACTACGGAACTCGATTACCTGCTTCTCGAAGCCCAAAGACAGATGAAAGTAATCGAACCGGGCCTGGCTTGTTTTTATACCGACAAAATGCCCGAAGAATTCCTGTTCAAATGCATGGAACTGATCAGGGATTCCGGCCTGGGGCAGCCCCAGTTCCACAATACCGATAAGACGATCGAGCGCTGGCTCTATAATTGTCCCGGTGTTTCCCTGGCGGATGCCCGGGAAAGGTCGGTGGTGGGCTCTTGTGTTGTCAGCGTGCTCGGTAATTTGACGAATCCTCCCTGGGAAGGGGCGTTTAATGTGGCCAAAATGCTGGAAATTGCTTTGAACAACGGCATTGATCCCTATACCGGGAAAAAGGTCGGTCTGGAAACGGGAGATCCGGCGACTTTCACCTCTTACCAGGAACTGCACGATGCAGTGAGAAAGCAGCTCGTCTATCTGCTGGGGCAGTGCCGCTTTTTCGATTCTACGGGATTTGCACTGCAGGCGGAGATTCTTCCCCAGACGTTTACATCAGCCGTCATCGACAACTGTATAGAAACAGCCACCGACTTAAGTGAAGGCGGCCAACGCTTCGGTGAAATGGGAACAATAATCGTCGGCAATATCGATCTGGCCAATTCGCTCGCCGCCATAAAAAAACTCGTTTTCGACGATAAGGTATTATCGGTGAATCAACTCAAAAAAGCCCTGCAAGCCGATTTTCAGGGTAAAGAATATTCGCGCATTCAGAGCCTGTGCCTTCAGGCGCCGAAATACGGCAATGACGATCCTTACGTCGACGATATAGCCCGGGAATGGTTCGATATCTTCTACGAGGAAGCGACAAAGCTGCCGGACTGCATGGGAAAGCCTTCCGTGCCGGAAGCGTATTCGCACTCTCTGCACTGGCACACGGGAGCGCGGACAAAAGCTTTGCCCAGCGGCAGAAAAAGCGGATTGGCTCTCTGCGACGGCAGTGTTTCCGCTCAAGCCGGCACGGACAATTCCGGACCCACCGCCTTGGCCCGTTCCGCGGCTCGTGTGCTGGATACGGTCAAGTATTCATCGAACCACCTGAACATGAAATTTCATCCGTCGGTTTTCAAAGATGAAGAAGGAATGAGAAAGGTTATTGCCCTCATCAAATCATACTTTGATTTAGGCGGGTATCATGTGCAATTCAACTGTATCTCCAACGAAACACTGGTGGCGGCTCAGCGCAATCCCGAAAAATATAAAAATCTGACCGTGCGGGTGGCGGGCTTCAGCGCCTATTTTGTAAGGCTCGACAAAGGAATACAAGACGAAATTATCAGAAGAACAATGCTGAATTTTCAGAATTGACGGGAACCTACCCTTGAGGCGAAAACAACTGTGGATGGTATGGTATTTGACGTTCAAAACTTCTCTCTGAATGATGGCCCCGGTATCCGCACAACCATTTTTTTCAAGGGATGTCCGCTCCGGTGCTCCTGGTGCAGCAATCCCGAATCACAAAACGCACAAGAGGAGCTCCTGTATTACAAAAATTTGTGCCTTTCCTGTTACAGTTGCGTGGAAGCCTGTCCGCAGGGGGCCAATAAAATAAAGAAGGACAAGACCCTATTTCTGGACAGGTCGGCCTGCCGGGTCTGCGGGATATGCGCTAAAATTTGTCCGTCCGGCGCCCGGGTAATTTCGGGAAAACGCCGGTCGGCGGAAGAAATAGCAGCGGCTTCCACAAAAGACAGCCTGTTTTACCGCAATTCAGGAGGAGGGGTAACTCTCTCCGGAGGAGAGCCGCTCATGCAGGCGGAATTCGTTCGTGAAATTGCCGCGAAACTGAAGAAAAAAGGCCTGCACTGTATTCTCGACACTTCCGGATATGCCCCCTGGAAAAAGTTGCACGAGGTTCTCCCTTACATTGATCTTTTGTACTGGGATATAAAATGCATCGATCCTTCCAAACACAAGCGCCTGACCGGTGTTTCCAATAATCTTATTATCAGCAATCTCAAAAAAACACTCCGGTTGGACAAAAAAGTTGTATTTCGGCTGCCGTTGATTCCCGGCACGAATGATTCTGATTCCGACATTGAGCAGATGGGAATTTTCCTGCGGCGACTCGGCATAGGGCATGTCGACTTATTGCCCTACCACAATCTCGGCGCAGGCAAGTACAAGGCATTGGATAAAGTCTATTTTCTCAGTTCGAAAAAAAATTACAAGCGGGAAGAGATTGCGCGCATCAGCAAGAGATTGGAAACAGAATACGGTTTGTCCGTCAGTATTGTTTGACAAATAAGGTGCGGATTGTTTTTGCCGTTACCTTTCCCCGGGGAAAGGTAACGGAATTTACAGGAACGGAGGGCAACGAGATGGAGATATTAGATCAGGGAAACGGAGAAATATTTTCCAAAATCACGCCGGATGAATTTCGCAGGCACATGTTCGCTAAAGCGGAAAGAGTCAATCTGGACAAACGAATGGATCTCCGGGAGGCGATCGGACGCTTCATCAAAAACGGGGACTATCTTTCCATCGGCGGCTGCGGTTTTGTGCGCCTGCCCATAGCCTTCGTTCATGAAGTCCTGCGCCGGCAGCTTACCTTCCGTATGGCCGCGGGAACGAGAACGTTCGATGTCGACCTGCTGCTGGATAATGACCGGATTACCGAACTGGATATCGGTTATATCCTCGGTCTGGAAATGCTGGGCATTCCTCAGTATACCAGAATACATGTCAGTGAGAGGCTGAGCCGCGGAGATCTGAAAATCACCGAATGGTCGAACGGAAGCATGGCCTGGCGCCATAAAGCCGCAGCCATGGGCGTATCATTCATGCAGGTGCGCAGTTTGGCCGGCAGCGATACGTTCCGGCACAGTGCCGCCAAAAAGGTCAAATGCCCCTTTACGGGCGAGGAGGTAATTCTGGTTCCGGCCCTTTATTGTGATGCCTGCGTCATTCATGTACACCGGGCGGACAAATACGGCAACTGCCAGATCGACGGCATGCTGAACGAAGACCTGGAAAAAGCACGATCGGCCAAAAATCTCATCATCACAACGGAAAAGATTATCGACACCAAAGAAATCCGCAACGACGGCGCAAGGACTGTTATTCCTCAGTTTTACGTGGATGCCGTCGTGGAAATTCCCTGCGGGGCATATCCCACGAACATGCCGGGGTTGTATTACCTCGACCTTGATCATCTGAAAGTTTACACCAGGGCTGCCCAGGACCGTACAGGAGAAAACCTGAAAAAATACTATCGCGATTACGTGTTCGGCACAAAAGATTTCAACGAATACCTGGAAAAATGCGGAGGTCTGAAGCGAATCGAGGAATTGAAAAAAATTGAATTAATGGAAGGGAGGGTTTAAGCCATGGAAAAGAAGCAATATAACCCGATTGAACTTATGGCTTGCATTGCCTCGCGGTATCTGGAAGACGGCAGACTGATTTTTGCCGGTACCGGCATTCCGATGCTGGCCGTTTCGCTTGCCCAGAAGATTTATGCTCCCAACCTGATTCTCGTTTACGAAGCAGGCGGTATTTCTCCGGAAGCATCCATGCTGCCCCTTTCCGTGGCGGATTCGCGGACCACCTACCGGGCGATCTGCTGCGCCAACATGCCCGAAGCCATGGAGATGTTGCAGAAAGGTCTCGTAACTTATGCCTTTTTAGGCGGCGCCCAGATTGACATGTACGGAAATCTCAATTCCACGATGATCGGAAAAGATTACTGGCACCCCCAAACCCGTCTGCCCGGCAGCGGAGGAGCCAATGAGTTGGGCTCGCTTGCCTGGAAAACGCTGATCATCATGAATCACAACCGCCGCCGTTTTGTAGAAAAAGTTGATTTCATCACCACGCCCGGCTATCTCACCGGTCCCGGCGCCCGTGAGCGGGCCTGCCTGCCGCCGGGAAACGGCCCCCACCTTGTTTTTACGGAACTGGGGATATTTGATTTTGAAGAAAAAAGCAAACGCATGCGGCTGAAATCTTTGCTGCCCGGTATCACCCGGGAAAAAGTGATTGCGGAAACGGGATTTGAGCTCATTATTTCCGACAAGCTGAATCAGGAAAAAGAACCGACACCCGAAGAACTGAAAGCGTTGCGGGAAGATGTTGACCCCTGGAGGGTGGTGCTTAGCCGGGGAGATAATGATCAATAAAGCCGGCATTAATGAAAAAAATCCCCTTTTTTACCCTAAAAATTTCCGGGGAAAACAGACAATGATTGTTCCAGCATTCTTGGAAAAATTTTATTTTGTTTTGATGGGAACTCTCATCATTCAGGAGATATTGCCGGTTTTGGACCCACGGTTTTTGTCCGTAGAGACGTTGCCTGCAACGTCTCTACGTTCGTTATCCGGACATAAAAAGCCGCGGTTATTCAGATAACCGCGGCTTTGACTAAAGGTTATACGAGTTTTAAATAATTCTTCACCAGGTATTCCGCCGTCTGCAGCGCGCCTTTGGCTGCGCCCAGTTTGGTGTTGTGGGCAAGGCAGACGTATTTGATCCCGTTTTCGAAAAGCGGATCTTTTCTGATACGTCCGACGGTTACGGTCATGCCGCCTCCTTTATCCCGGTCCATCCGCGGCTGCGGACGGAAAGGATCATCGGTGACATCAATTAAATGCGCGGGCGAACTGGGCAGGTGCAATTCGGAGAATTCCCGTCCGTAATTAACCATTACTCTCTTGACTTCTTCCGGCGTGCAGGGTTTTTCCGTCTGCACAAAAGCGCAAACCAGGTGCCCGTCGATTACCGGTACGCGGGTGCAGGTCGCCGTAATGCCAAATGAGGCATGCGAAATGGTTTTTCCGGTAAATTTTCCGAGAATCTTCTGCGGTTCGGTCTCCACTTTGGGTTCTTCTCCGGATATATAGGGAACAACGTTTTCCGTCATATCCATGGCGGAAAGTCCCGGTGTTCTTCCGGCTCCGGACATCGCCTGAAGCGATGTCATGACCACCTGCTTCACGCCAAAGGCATCCAGTACAGGTTTTAAAGAAACAACCAGCCCGGCAATTGTGCAATTGGATTTGGGGGATATAAACCCTTTCCAACCGCGATTCTTTTGCTGGACGGCGAGCAGTGCGGCATGATCCATATTTACGCCGCCGATCAGAATCGGTGTGTCCTCTTCATAGCGAAATGCCGAGGCCGTACTGATAACCGGTGTAGTTTTGGCATATTTCGGTTCCAGTTCCTTGGCCGGTCCGGCATCCATAGTGGAGAAAATAATATCCACGGAAGTCGGATCGAAAGTGGATGCTTCTTCCACCGGCATATTCGCGATTTCTTCAGGCATTTCTTCGGTACACCACCAGCGTGACGAACCGTTGGCATCTTTCAGGGCTTCGCGATATTTCTTCCCAGCGGACCTCTCCGATGCCGCCAGCTTCGTAATTTTAAACCAGGGATGACCGATTAAACTGACAATCGCCTGCTGACCTACAATTCCTGTTGCGCCGATTATGGCAATTCTTAACATTGATCAAATACCTCCTGAAAAATTTCCTAGTTCTTTCTTTTCCATATTGTTTTGTAAAATAGTTCTTATTCTTTCCACATCGGCCGCTATCTGGCGCTTCAACTGTTCGGGACTATCGAATTTGACAATATCCCGCAACTTCTCCACGAAAAGAATATTTATTTTTTTGCTCCGGACATCGCCCGTAAAATCCAGTAAATGAGCTTCAAAAGTATAAGTATAATCGGCGAATGTCGGTTTTTCTCCAAGATTTAAAGCCGCCAGATAACATTTTCCCTCGAGCCAGGCAAAAGCGGCGTAAATGCCAGGCGGCGGCAGCAATTCTTTTTCCGGTACCAGATTCGCCGTGGGGAAACCAAGCGAAACGCCACGGCCGCGGCCGGAAACCACGACGCCGGCAACATTATACCACCTTCCCATAAAGCTGAAGACGGAATTAACTTGAGCAGCGAGGATCAAATTTCTGATTAACGTACTGCTGACGATATCATCTCTTATTTTGAAAGCGTCGACAACTTCCACATTAAAGCCAAGCTTCGCGCCTGCAGAGATTAAGTAATCGCCGTTTCCCTGCCGCGCCTGGCCGAACGTGTAGTCATGACCAACGATGATTTTTTTCACCGCCAGTTTTTTGCCCAGGAATTCATAAACGAATTGCTCGGCGGTAACTTTCGAATATTCGGTTGAAAAGGGAATGACCAGCGTACCGTCGACTCCGCATCCTTCCAGCAGTTTCAGCTTTTCGTCCAAAGTGGTGATCAGATAAAAAGGGCGGATGTTGGGATGCAGAATCATTTTGGGATGGGGATCGAAGGTAATAACCAGTGATTTTGCCCCAGCGGCCTTAGCTTCCAAAGCCAGTTTGCGGCAAATGAATTGATGACTTAAATGCACGCCGTCGAAATTGCCGATCGTCACAAAGGAACCGCGGAAATTTTCCTTAATATTATTAATGTTTTTAAATACTATCATAATTATTCAGCATAAATAATGTTTAATTTGCGCGCTACCATAGCATTTTGGTAATTAAATTCAAGATCATTTTATCTTGACAAGAAGGCCTCGATCGTTATAGTGCATCCCCTGCATGCCGAAGTGGCGGAATTGGTAGACGCGCTAGGTTCAGGGTCTAGTGGGTGTACGCCTGTCCGGGTTCAAATCCCGGCTTCGGCACCATTAAAATAAATGGGCGTAACTTCAGAGAGTTACGCCTTTTTTTGTAGTGATAATGAGCTGCTTTTCTGGAAATACTCTTACGAAATACAGATGAAGGTAATCAGGAATGCTTTGGACCTTCAATCATTACCAGGAAGTCCTGAGCCCTGCGGAATGAATCCGGATCCCCGATGTTCAAGAGTTGAAAGCGCTTGTCTATTCTTTTAATCAGTCCGGAAAGAGTTTTTTTGGGACCGATCTCCACTATCGTATCGATGCCCAGTACCGCCATCTTCTCCACGGTTTCCTGCCAGCGAACCGGAGATTTAATCTGTCGCTGGAGCAGATCGCGGGCATTTTCCTTTGTATAGAAAACATCAGGATCACAGTTGGGAATTACGGGAATCTGCAAGTCATGAAAATTTATCCGGTTAAGAACTAATCGCAGCCGTTCGGATGCATTATCAAGCAATGAGCAATGACAGGGAACACTGATGGGCAGTTTAATTACGCTCAGAGCCTTTTTTTCTTTGGCTTTGGCCATGACCTTTTCCACAGCCGCCGTATGCCCGGATATGGACAATTGCTTCGGAGCATTGAGAACGGAGACGCCGACAATTTCTTCTTTCTCTTTTACAGCAAGGCAGATTTGCCGGACATCATCATAATCAAGACCGATGATGGCGGCCATCGCGCCTTCGCCCACGGGTACTGCTTCCTGATGGTATACGGCTCTTGCCTTAACTGTGTTTAAAGCATCAGTGAAGTCAATGGCGCCGGCGGCATAAAGAGCGCAGTATTCGCCAAGACTATGCCCGGCCATAATTTTCGGTTTGATAGAGAGAGTGTCTTTGATAAGGTTATGCAATGCCATTTCCATGGTCAGAATGGCAGTCTGGGTGTTGACGGTGAGATCAAGCTCTTTTTGCGGTCCTTCAAAACAGAGATGGGCTACATCAAATCCCAGAATTTCCGCAGCGCGATCAAAGGCATTCCGGACAGCGGGAAATTCGCGATAAAGCTCCTTTCCCATGCCGACATGCTGGGTGCCCTGTCCCGGGAACACAAAGGCTATATTCATAGATACCTCTCTGGAAAAATGTTGCTGCTGATAATGTTGGCTTTTCTTTCATTCTTCGAAAACATATGTTCCCGGAGCTTTGGCAAGTTGAGGATATTTTTTGCCGCCCATTGCCGGGGGGCGGCCCAAAGGTCCGCTGCGCTCGGCAAGCCAGCTTAACCATTCCGGCCACCAGGAACCCCGTTTTTCCGGATGCGCGGCCTGCCAGGCATCCGGTTCAATATTATCTTCAATATCTCCGATCCAGTATTTTTTCCGGGAATATTCCGAAGGCGGATTGACTATTCCCGTAATATGTCCTTCACTGGTAAGGGTAAATCTCTTCCGGCAGTTCACCAGCTTGCAAATTTGAAAGGCGGAACGCCAGGGGCTGATATGATCCTGCTGTGCCCCTACCGCAAAAAGCGGTTGTTTAATGCAGCCCAGATCAATGGGACAGCCTCCCAGAACGGCTTCATCTTTTCTCGCGAGCTTGTTGCGCAGATAAAGATCGCGCAAAAAGTAGGAGCACATGGCTTCGGGAAGGCGGGTACTGTCGGCATTCCAGAAGAGCATGTCGGATTTGGGCGGTGTTCCTCCGTAGAGGTAATTATGAACGTAATTTCTCCATACCAGGCTGTCGGAACGTAAAAGCCGGAATGTCTGGCTGATGTATTTCGAATCGAGATATCCGCCGGATGATTTCATCAGAGATTCAATGAATTCGATTGCCGATTCACTGATAAAAACTCCGATTTCGCCGGCATCAGTATAATCCACCAGAGTGGAAAAAACACTCCAGTCGGCAACCGGGAAAGAAGTATTATCTTTCCACGTTTTATTCAGCCAGGCCATGGATACGGCCAGAACCGTTCCCCCGATGCAATAACCCGCGGCGTGTACCGGAGAAGCATTACAGATTTCCCGAGCTACTTCCATCGCTTTTATGGCACCCTTGATCATATAATCATCGAATGATGTCGTACTCATTTCCGGTGTGGGATTTTTCCAACTGACAATGAAAACGGTAAACCCCTGATTGATCAGATACCGTACAAAGCTCGATTGCTCGGTTAGATCAAATATATAAAACTTATTGACCCAGGGCTGTACAAATACAACCGGAACTGCGTATGTATCATCTGTAGCCGGTTTGTACTGGATGAGCTCGATGAGCTCGTTGCGGTAAATTACATAACCCGGAGTGGTGGCAATATTTTTACCGACCTGGAATGCCGTATTGTCGGCGATTTTCATGAGATTGTCGCCGCGTATGACATCTTCCAGCCAGTTGATAAAGCCAAAGGAAAGGCTGACTCCGTTGGTTTCCAGAAATTTCTGTACGGCACCCGGATTGCTCCAGAAAAAATTTGCCGGAGCCAGAGCATTTAAAAGCTGATTGGTCCAGAAAATCGCGCGCCGTCTCTCGCTTTCTCCCAAACCGGGCACGGTTTCGACAAAATTCTTGAACCAACTGCTATACAGTGCGTAATACTTGCGGGCAATGGAAGCATTGGAACGCACATAATCCATAAGTTCCGTTTTTTCGCGGCCGTTATTTCCGGCTGTATTATCCGGTGATACCGTCTGCTGCCACACTTCTTTGGTCAGTTCTTCATTGCGCGCAGCAAGATCGGTTATTTTCTGCTTCATCTCTTCCGAATGCTGGAGCCAGGAGTTCCAGACATGTTGAAAGGAAGTGGCGATTTGCAGGGGATCGATAACGGGATCCATTGTATATTCCCCTCAGTTTAAGACAACCGTTGTTTAAGAGCGGCCGATTTTTCGATAAACTCGGCAATGTCAGCCAGCGTTGTTTCATTATTAAGAAAATCAAGCTGAACATCGATTCCGAAGTTTTCCCGGAGATATGTCTGCAAGTTTACGGCCGCAATGGAATCCCATTCCGGAATTTCGCCCAATTGCATCTCCGGGGAGATAGGAACATCGCCTATTTCCGGAAAGGTTTCCAGAATACCGCTTTTAAGTTTTTCCAGTGTTTTGCTCATAGAAATCTCCTTAATTATGAAACTGATTGGATTACAGCCGGATGAGATTTGCGCCCCACGAAAGCCCGCCGCCGAAAGCAACAGTCATGATGAGGTCGCCCTTTACTATAACACCTTCCGCAATAGCTTCGTCCAGTGCAATGAGCACCGATGAACTGGCCGTATTGCCGTATTTGTGGAGATTTACAAAGAAATGTTCCCGGGATATCGCCAGTGTGTCGGCAATACTGTTCAGAATGTTGATATTGGCCTGATGACAGATAAAACACCGGATATCATGGAGATCGATACCGGCTTGAAGTGCCGTCTGTTTGATTATTTCCGGAGCTTTATCCGTGGCGAAAGAAAATACTTCTTCACCTTTCATCTTGAAATAGGCAAGTTTCGGACTGGTCATTTTTTCAAAGGGCAGCATGGACCCTCCCCCCGGAACGCGGATTGTATCGTGCTTGCTGCCGTCCGTTTTGAGGCGCGAGTGCAAAACACCAGCACCGTCACTGCCTGATTTAAACAGGATTGCGCCTGCTCCGTCGCCGAAATACGGATAGGTTGAGTAATCTTTTTGATTGAGTATTTTGGAGTACATCTCCGCTGCGATGAGAAGCACATTGGTTACGCTTCCCGAGCGAATTAAGGAATCAGCAAGAGCAATGCCGAAGGTACTGCCGGAACAGACGGAATTGATATCGAAGGCAAATGCATTTCCCGTGCCCAGCAGGTACTGGACTCGTGTTGCGGTAGCCGGTTGCATCCGGTCTGGAGACGAAGTGGAAAGAATAACGGCCTCAACATTCTCCGGTGAAAAGGAGATTTTTTCAAGACAATGGCGTGCAGCTTCGACGGCCAAATCCGACGTGCATTTATTTTCCGGTGCGACCCGCCGGGAAAGAATCCCTGTTTTTACCCGGACAAGGTCCCGCGCCTCTTCGGAAAATTGAGTAAGATCTGCATTTGTGATGATGTTATCGGGCAGATAACATCCGGTTGAACTAATGACGGAACGAATCATGCTTAGTTCCTCCCGCATTGTCTCGGTGCCATTCAGTCCATGATCAGTGAATAAAAAAACAAAAACCACTTTCCCTTAGTTTTTGAAGGGGGAATTTTAATATCCGCATGTATGATTCTGTTTATTTTAAATATCTTAATTATTAAAACGGCCCTGTCAAGAGTTAAAATGATGATATTACTTAATTATAACTTAATATAAAAATTATGCCGCTTTCCCCGGAAAATGATCCGGCCTAAAAGAGCAAGGGAATATTAAAATTGCCTAAAGCGGTGAAATTTGCTATTTCCAGCGGCAAACAGCTGTAAAATAATGTTTCTTTACGGTTTTTTTGAGGCCTTCCAGATGCGCCGTATTTTGTATTTATTGATTATTGCTCTCACTGTCGGCCATACCGCGATCTTATCGGCGGCTCCGGCGGAACCTCAAGATTCCAGTGCAAAGCCCTGGTCAGCCGAACTGAAAGTAAAGCGCTTTTTCAGCAGTCATACTTCCTATGAATTCGGCAATCCCGATCCTCCCTATCAGGCACCGCTTAGTCGTCTGGAATTTCCCATGAACACCTGGTGGGTGGGAGGTGAGTTCAAGCGCAGGTTTCCACGTTTTTCCGTGGGCCTGGAAGTATTGGGAAGCATCCCCATGGAATCCGACCTGGTGTTTAAAGATTCGGACTGGAGTACTGATGCGTATCCGGACGTCAAGGATATCTATTCGGAAGCACAGTGTCGTGTGGAGCCCAGTTATATGGTCCGGGGAGATGTGGATCTGAAAATTGCGGACTGGGTGGGGCTCCCGGTCTGGTTTGATCTGCGGCCTGTGGTCGGTGTCCGTTGGCAGAATTTGAACTTTCTTGTCCATAACGGCGTTCAGGTTTATCCGGCTCCATGGGACAATACTCCTCCGGATCCCTATCCGGGCGACTGTATTCGTTTCGAACAGACCTATTGGCAGTACTTCCTGGGATTACGAATGTCCTATGATCTGGGAAGGCATGTCCGCGTATCGCGGTTGAAATTACAGGGGCAACTGGATTGGGCCAATATCCAGGGAGACAACAAGGATCGCCACCTCCTCCGGCCGGGGAACCGCTGGACCTATGAAAAGACCAGTGGCACAGCCTGGCACGCCTCCCTGGGAATCAAATACGGCCTGACCAAAAACATCAATGCCGGGCTGGAAATGGAATACCTCCGGATTCATACCACCGGTTCTCATCAATGGGTGCACGATGTGGAAAATGTCAACAGGAGTTGGGTCAATGGAGTCAGTGTGTGGTCGGAGCAGATTAGTTTTACGCTGGGTTTTGAGTATAAATTCTAAATGGCAAAGAGCATATAATAATGCTTCGGCTCTTTGGGGCGATGAAACTTCCCTTCTATTCAGCAAATTCCAAAACGGAAGTAAATTTTTTCTCCATGATCACTTTATCGGCAATGGAGTTCAGCAGTTTGTTGTCGGAACAGAACGCCACACCGATTCCCGCATACTTTACCATACATATATCATTCTCACTGTCGCCAACGGCGATAATGTTGGCCGGCGGTATGTTATACTTATTGGAAAGTTCCAAAAGCGCGTTGCTTTTACAAAAATTGTGATTGCAGCGGCTTTGTTCCGTCTTAAGGAAATACGATAAAACTTTTACTTCTCCGGTAGCCACGGATTTGGAAAATTCCAGTTCATTGGCTATACTGAAATGAGCCCCGATTTTATTGGCGATGTGAGAGGCGACAAAATTATAACTATCCGAAATTATGCCGACCACATATCCCCGTTTTTTTAGCTCTGTTACAACCTCTATGGCATCTTCCACCAGAGGAATACCATCGGCGACCTCTATTAATTGTGCCACATTCAGGCCCTTTAATAATTTGGCAATCATCTTTGTAATCAAAAATGATTCGTTATTATTACTGATAATCTCAAGCAATTCTTTGCGAAAATTAAATTTTTCCGCAGCTTGATAAATAAATCGTCCCTGTAAAATTGTATTGTCCATGTCGAAGACCAGCATTTTTTTCAGACCGATCAGGCTTTCTTTAACCGCAATATCCATTTGGTCAAGGATCATCGTCGTCGTCTGCAGCGTATCCAGGTTAAAATCGGGATTGAGTCTGGCTCTTTTTAAAATTGCTTTGGATACTTCTCTGGCCATGGGAGCCAGTTGCTGCCATTGTTTCATTTTGTTTTCGATAACGCCGATGTTTACTTCTTTGATTTTTGCCTTTTGCTGGATCATGTCGAGCAAAATCCCTATGTCTGCGCCGTAATCATTTTCAAATTCCACTTTTTCGAGAAAGCTTTTTTTACCGGCGATCATGCCGCTGAGAGGCTGGGAGAATTTCAAGGCCTGGGGAAACAACAAACTCAAAAGAGGTTTGGCCGCCAGTTCCGTTACCCGTCCGGCCTGTCTTTCAAATGTGCTTTTGACAAAATCATACCCTTCTTCGATAATCGGTTTCACCATAATATCGATCAGATCATTTTGATAACTTCCAATATCGGCGTCAATATAAACTATAATATCATTGGAAGTTACCAGTAAACCATCCAGCATCGAAGCTCCCTTGCCCAATTTTGTGCTCATGATGACGCTGGCTCCCGCTTGCTTGGCCAGTGAGACGGTATTATCGAAAGAATGATCGTCAACAACAATCACTTCATTAACCAGCTTACATTTTTTGGCTATGCCGATTACTCCGGTTATCGAAGCCTCTTCATTCAATGTGGGGATAATGACGCTGACCATATGAATTCTCCTTTCGCAAGACAGGTATACTATTTTTTATTTTCCTGGATTAAAATAGTTTGAGTCGGATAAGCAAATTCGATATCTTCTTCACGGAAACGGCGGAAAATTTCCAGATTGATCGCCTGCTGGATGTCCATGTATATATTGTAATCCTGATTATTGACAAAATATACCACTTCAAAATTCAACGCCGAATCGCCGAACTCCTTAAAGTGTACGCGGTCAAATCTTGTGTTTTGTTGAGTTTCAATAATATTCTGGACTAGATCATCGATCAATATCAGCTTTTCCGGTGTTGTTTGATAGACGACTCCGAAGGTAAAAACAACACGCCTTTCGCTCATGCGTTTGTAATTATGGATACGGCTTTTCAAGAGATCGTTGTTGGCGAAGATCAACTGTTCTCCGCTGAGACTTCGAATGCGTGTCGTTTTCAACCCGATGTGTTCGATTGTGCCGGCAAGAGAATCAACGACGATGAAGTCGCCGACAACAAAAGGTTTATCCAGAATAATGGATAAAGAGGCCAGAAGATCGCCCAGAATGTTTTGTACGGCCAGGGCTACGGCAATACCGCCGATACCCAAACCGGCGACCAGGCCTGTAATGTTTACTCCCAGGTTGTCCAGTATTAATAAGAGAACGATAGTCCATAGAACGAAGCGGGCGGCGAAGCCCAGAAAAGTTATCGTTGTGGCACTTGATGAATCCTGGACCATGCGTTTTTTGACGGTCAGGTCAAGCCAAAAAGAAATACCCGCGCCTGCCCAGAGTCCGATCTGGACGATCAGCATCAAAACAACTGCTTTTTGCCACAGATTGGCTATGGATGGTTTGAGTATAATCGCATATGACGCCGCATAAATGGAAACGACGAGAAGAATAAAAAATTTTGTTTGCCTCAGCATATTGACCAGAAGGTCGTCGATTTGCGTATCCGTCGCTGCCGCCAGTCCGGAAAGTTTACGAATCGCCATGCGCTGTATTATTTTCAGCACGGCAAATACGATAACCATGATGCAGAAAGCGACAAGCCAGTTCTGTAATGAGTTGCCCAGATAGACTGTTTCTAAAATATTCATAAATTTCACCTGACAATGTGCTGAAATTTTATTAATGTTTTGTGTAATTTACCGGATCAGTTAATTAAAGAAATTTCTTATTTCCCCGGAATGATAAAAAGATAATCTTGTTAAACCTTATGTTGTTAATGCTTACAACTTTGAGTTATGGTAAATATACTTTACCGAGATGGTCATGTCAAGCAATGATCTTTAATGACCAGATCAGGGCAAGGCCATGTATTTATAATATTAAATATTTTTCATGAAAGCCGGTGTCGTGGATGGATATTGCAGGAATTTATCATTCGGATATTTTCCGGTTTGTTGTTTTACCGGGGATAATATTTTTAGCCCGTGTCTGTGACGTGACCCTTGATACACTGCGGATTATATATGTATCGAGGGGAATGAAGTTTCTGGCGCCGTTGATCGGCTTTTTTGAAGTACTGATCTGGCTTACGGCGATAACTCAGATTTTTAATAATCTTACAAACCCGATCTATTATATTGCCTATGCCGGCGGTTTTGCCATGGGTAACTTCATCGGTATTCTTATCGAGGAACGGATGGCTATCGGCACGGTCGTCATCCGGATCATCACGCAGAAAGAAGCAAGGGAATTACTAGAATTTCTTAAAAGTGAAGGTTACGGCATTACGCATGTAGATGCCCAGGGTGCCCAGGGAGCCGTAAAGATAATTTTTACTATTGTGAAAAGAAAAAATATTACCCGTGTTCTGGAAATCATCCGCGAATTTAATCCGTTGGCATTTTATACTATTGAAGATGTTCGTTCGGTCCGCAAAGGTGTTTATCCGGTTGCCGGAATAAAAAGTAAAAAAACGGATTGTCTGCCGGCAGATAGAAAGAAAAATTGATTTATCTGTTTTGTAAAGTTCCGGGATGAATCATATGATCGGGATGCAAATAACGCGGATAAAATATCTTATTTTGCAAAGGATGCCGTTGATAATGAAAATTAACTCTGAAAAAATGAGGAATATTTTTAGAATTTTCCTGCTGTCTGTTTTTTCTGTTTCTCTTTCCTCCTGTGTAAACTGGATAATGGAGGCGCCGTCATTCACTCTACGGGGTATTGCTCTTCAGCCGCTTTCCCTCACGGAAATGAATATTCTGCTCGATCTCGATGTGCAAAATACAAACAGTTTCAACCTGACTCTGAAATCTTTCAACTACAAAGTTTATCTTCGGGATGAAGAAATCGGCAGCGGCAGCCTGGAAAAAGAACTCCTGATCGCTTCTGCGTCGACGACAAAAATACAGGCCCCTGTCGGTGCAAAGTTTAAAGATTTAAATACCATCATGAAAGTTGTTTTAACGGATGGGGATCTGCCCTATAAAATAGAGGGAAACGCTGAAGTCAAAACCATCCTGGGAAGTACGCGCTTCCCTTTTACTAAAGAGGGACGGATCAATTGGAAAAATTAATACGATTGGTGGTTTTATTTGCGGCCGGGACAGCGGAAAGGCACTGCAGTAAAACTTCTTGCTTTTTTTCGGAAATAATATCGACAGCTAATAATCAGGTGAAGTGAAAGCCGGACGGACAAATAAAAATGATGAACTCCGGCCGGACATATGCTAAACGAATCGCATAACGATCAAACGATAATATTATCCGAGGTGAAAAATGAAACGACTACTTGTTCTCCTTTCATTATGTCTGGTTTTTTCATCAGTAGACGGTTTTGGCGCCAAGAATACTGCGCGATCCTTACCGAATCCCATGGAAAGCGTTCTTAATACGGCGGTGCACAGCCTGGATAATCAGTTGATGAACATAATTGCCTCTCTGGAATTGACGGCCATGACGTCCGAAGCAAAAAGCGGTAACTGGCAGGGAATTAAAACATATCTGCTGAAGCTGGAAGAACGCCTGCCGGGGGTTTATTTTTATGTCTTGCCGGATGGTAATTATTACAGTGTGGATAAGGATTTTACCAATCTGAACCTTGGAAACCGCGGGTATTTTCAATCTTTATTCGCCGGAAAGCAGGTTAAGGGCTTTCCGATTTACAGCCGCTCCACAGGGAAAAAATCGGCGGTAATGGCAAGCCCCGTAGTTGCAGGCGGCAGAGTTATCGGAGCGATGGGAGCGTCGGTTTATCTGGACAATCTGCATCGGGAGCTCAACCGTGCAATGGCCCTGCCGGACGGGTGGACCTGGTTTGTGGTCAACTCCGCAGGACAAACCATGCTGGATAAAGATCCTGATTTTATTTTCATGAACGTGTTTACCTCAGGCAGCAAGTCTTTGCAGAACGTTATCGCCGGGGCTTTAAAAAATACTAAGGGCGAGATGCGTTACGAACTGGGGGGTGTGGTCCGGCATGCCCTGTATCAGAAACTGCCGAACCTGGATTGGTGGATGATATTGGCGAGGATTGATGGCGGCAAAGTAAAGCCTCCGGCAAAACTGGAACTGTCGCTCAAGAAGTTTGTGCCGCAACTGCAGAGTGCTCTGAGCAGAATAGATGCAACTCTGTCCAAAAGCATTGATAAAAATCACGACGGAGTGAACACAGAAGCCGGAATCCGCAATCTGCTTTCCGGTATTATCAGCAAAGAACCCGCCGTTATAACCGCTTCCTATGTGGATGTTAAAGGGACGCTCAGTTACATTGAACCTCGCGAATATAAAAACGTGGAGGGATCCGATATAAGCTCTCAGGAGCATGTTGCAGCCATGCTCAAAAAGCCGGAGCCTGTTTTCAGCCGGGGTTTCCGGGCGGTAGAAGGGTTTGAGGCGGTAGTGATTGCTCATCCTCTCGGCGATTCCCGGAAAAACTATAATGGTTCCGTAAATCTGATTCTGCGGCCGGAGTTTGTCGTTCAACCTCTGCTCAAAAATCTGAATATTCCACCCGAGTATGAGTTATGGATCATGCAGACCGACGGGCGAATTATCTATGATCCGGACAGCGAAGAGATCGGCAGGATGCTGTTTAGCGATCCCCTTTATGCTGATTTTGAAAGCCTGCTTAAGCTGGGTAGAACAATCGCTGCAAAGCCCACCGGGACAGGTGAATACATTTTTCAGGCTCCCGGCAGTAAAAATAAGGTAATTAAAAACGCCTCCTGGGATACCGTCAAACTGCACGACCGCGAATGGCGCGTAATATTGACACATCGTCCCTATGAGAAATGAACGGGAACAGACCATCAGAAAAGCTGCCGGGTGATTAGGAAACGTCCGCTATAAGATTCATCATTTGCCATCTGCTTTATTGACGTGATCTTGTCCAAAAGGACAAGATCACGCCCGGTCAAACTATAAACCGTTGGATTCCCGGCGCCGGCGCAGTATCATTTTTTCTATCTCCACGGCAAAAAAGACTGTGGATGACAGCAAAAGAGTAAAAAGCAATTCAGACAATGTCAAGGGCTCCGTCTTGAAAATCGGATTCAGAAAAGGAACGTAAATAGTAGCCATCTGCAAGATAAACGTCAGGATAAAAGCACCCAGGAGGGGTTTGTTGGAAAACAAACCCTGTCTGAAGAAGGATTCCGATTCCGAACGAATGGCCATTACATGCCCCATCTGGCTCAGACATAAAACGGTGAAAACCATTGTCTGCCAGTGGGCGTGGCCTGTTTTGATCGACCAGGCCTGCAGAAAAATCGAAACAAAGCCCATAAGCAGACCGACCCAGATGATATGAACGCCCAGACCGTGGGCAAAGACGCTTTCGCGGGGATGGCGTGGCGGTTTTTTCATAAGCCCCGTCTCCGCAGGTTCGGCCGCGAGCGCCAGGCCGGGAAGACCGTCCGTTACCAGGTTGATCCAGAGGATATGTATGGGCAGAAGAGGAATGGGCAAACCGAAAAACGGTGCCAGGAAAATCGTCCAGATTTCGCCTGAGTTGCTGGTCATGGTGTATTTGATGAATTTACGGATATTGTCGAAAATCCGCCGGCCGGACTTTACCGCATTGACGATTGTGGCAAAGTTGTCGTCGAGCAGAATCATGTCCGCGGCTTCTTTCGATACGTCGGTTCCGGTTATTCCCATGGCCACACCGATATCAGCTTTTTTCAGGGCCGGTGCGTCGTTGACGCCGTCTCCGGTCATGGCGACGAATTGTCCCCTGTCTTGCAGGGCCTTGACGATCTTGAGTTTTTGTTCGGGCGCGACACGCGCATACACCCGGATATGTTCGACTCTTTCTTCAAACTCCTCCAGCGAAAGGTCATCCAGCTCTTTGCCGGTGAGCGTCGACCTTTCTTCCGAATCAAACAACCCCAGTCTGCGGGCTATTGCTGCAGCCGTAAGAGGATGATCCCCCGTAATCATGACCGGTTTTATTCCCGCAGCCTTGCACAGGGCGATTGCTTCCCTGGCCTCCTCGCGCGGCGGATCCATCATGCCTGTGAGGCCCAGAATTGTAAGCCCGGTTTCCACTTGCTCAGGCGAAACGGGATCGGGCAGTTCATCCCATTTTCTCATACAGTGACACAGTATTCTCATTCCGTCGGCGGCCATGGTTGCGTTGATTTTTTCCAGTTCAGCCGGATCGACTTTCTTCAAGCCCTGAGACGTCAGGATATTGACCGATTTTGCCAGCAAAACGTCCAGTGCTCCCTTGGTGAAGGAAATGAAACGTCCGCCCGGTTCGAAATTAGCTGAATCATGGAGTGTGGTCATGCATTTTCTTTCCGAATCAAAGGGGATTTCCGCTACGCGGGGAACATCTTTCTCGAGCTTCTTCTTATCGAAGCCCTTGGTGTAGGCTATGGCGTAAAGGGCGGTTTCAGTGGGGTCTCCGATTAAATTACCTTCGGCATCCGCATGTGCGTCATTACTCAGAGCAAGGCCGGTCAGAAAATAATCTGCGATCGTGGGGTTTTCTCCGGGGAGTCTTTGGCGATCTGTTTTTTGTACTTCAATGCTTTTCAACACCGCTCCGTCAATATAGAGCTCTTCGACGCTCATTTTATTCAGAGTCAGCGTCCCGGTTTTGTCGGAGCAAATATATGTCACCGATCCGAGAGTTTCCACGGCAGGAAGTTTTCGAATCAAAGCATTCTGGACAACAAGTTTTTTCGCACCGAGGGCAAGCGATATGGTGACAACCGCCGGAAGAGCTTCGGGGATTGCGGCGACAGCCAGCGAAATAGCGGTCAGCAGCATTAGAAGCGGACCTTCTCCCCGGATGATGCCGACCGCAAATACGATTGCGCAGATGACCAAAACTGCGATCGCCAGTTTTTGTCCGAACGCGGTCAGTCTTTTCTGCAGAGGTGTTTTCATCTCTCCTGCTCCGGTGATCATGTCGGCGATTTTTCCCAGTTCCGTTTTCATTCCCGTTGCCGTTACCACTCCCTGTGCCCGGCCGTAGGTCACGTAGGTACCGCGGTAAGACATGTTTTTCCGGTCTCCCAGGGGCAGATCTGATGCAGGTAAAACTTCCGTGTGCTTTTTGATGGGAACTGATTCACCGGTCAGGGCGGCCTCTTCGATTTTCAGGTTTGCCGTTTCGATGAGCCTCATGTCGGCGGGCACAATATTACCGGCTTCCAGTATTACAATATCGCCCGGAACAATATCCGCGGCGGGTATTGTTGCCGGAATTCCATCGCGAATAACCGTCGCAGTAGTGCCCGCCATTTTCTGCAGTGCTTCCATGGCCCGTTCCGCCCGGTATTCCTGAACAAAACCGATGACGGCATTGAGAATAACGATGACTACGATGGCGATTGTATCCGATGGCTCGCCGATGAATCCAGCGATGACGGCGGCGGCGATAAGTACAAGGATCATGAAATCACGAAACTGGTCGAGAAACATCATAAAAGGTGTCTTTCGTTTTTTGCTTTTCAACTCGTTTGCTCCATACCGGTCGAGCCTTTTCAACGCTTCTGCGGAGGTGAGTCCTTCCTTTGCGGAATCCATATCCACCAGCACCTGTTCGATATTTTTCCGATGCCATTCGTTTTTATTCATAGGGGGTCTCCTTCAGGACATTATTACAAAGCAATCCATTAATGTGCTTTCCCTCTAATTAAGGCAAAGCGCTGTTGTCGCTGATACAATTATTATTCATTTAAACAGATTTGGCCCGGTCTTTTCAATGAAAAATATTCTTTTTGTCGTTTTGCGTTTAAATCCATTATAAAATGAAGAGTATATCTGCAGCGTTGAAATTATGTAGGAATAACTACAATTTGGTTTGTCTTTGCCGCAGGATCGGGCTTAAGGGAAGTGAGGATGCTGTCAATGCAGGCCTGTCTAGATTTTCCTGAATTCTGTACAGACTTCATTTTGCCCTGGTTTTGAAGGATATTTCCTGCAAATATCCGGCCTTGCTTCGTATACATCACAAGAATATTCACTATTGTTTTCTTCTAAGAAAAAACAATCTCCGTTTTCCTTAAATTTTAAAAAATATTCTTCACCTTTTGGGTTCGTAAACACATCGCAGCGCAATCCGGTTACTTTTTCCAATTCATTGATTTCCTCCGGAGATAATTCTACAAAAGGGTAATGTTTGCAGCATTTGGCACATTTTTTACACATCTCGTTCGATATAATATTATCCATATTAATTCCCCTTCATAAAATATTATTTTCAGTACCATCGCCCAAAGACTGTTTATTTGATGTTTGTATCACATATTGAGATAAGCTGCTCCTTTATTAACATAGCAGTCAAGAATTATCTTGACACATAATTTCCTTCTTTATATGTTCACGTTAATAACCAATATCTATTTTCAAGTCAATTATAGAGGTTGATCTTTTGCCCTTTTTCTTTGCGTCGCGAGAAGCACGATCCCGCAAGCCAAAAATTTTTTATGGATATTTTGTGGTGGCCGTATCAGTGGTAATCCAGTTGATTGTTTGGGGTCTGTACAATTCTTACGGCATTTTCTTTGCGCAGTTCCTCAATGAATTCGGCTGGTCCCGGGCAACTATCTCCGGGGCTGCCAGTCTGTGTCAGCTTATGATTGGTATAGGGGCTGTCTTTCTGGGAAGTTTAAACGATCGCTTCGGCCCGCGCGTGCTTATGACCATTTGTGGAGTTTTGACGGGCGCGGGGTTCCTCCTGTTGTCAATGGTAGGCAGCGTCTGGCAATTGTATGTGTTTTACGGGTTGATCGTGGGCATCGGTATGAGTGGAACGGATGTCGTTCTTCTGTCCACAACTGCCCGCTGGTTCATCAAAAGAAGAGGAGTGATGAGCGGGATTGTAAAAATAGGCACCGGTTTGGGAACGCTCATCATGCCGTTTGTGATAACCTGGATTATGTTAGGCTACGGATGGCGCAATTCGTATCTCATCATTGGTATATTTGTTATTATTATAGTGGTGGCTTGTGCTCAATTGCTGCGCAGAGACCCTGTACTGATGCAATTACGTCCGGATGGAGTGGTAGTCGTAGAATCAACGACAACTGTCGCTATCGAAGAACAGGGAATGTCTCTTGGTCAGGCAGCGCATACAAGGCAATTCTGGATGCTTTGTTTTGCTTATCTGGTTGTCTTTTTCTGCGGTAATACCATTATCGTGCATATTGCCGCTCATGCCGTTGACCTCGGTTTCTCCATATCAATCGGTGCTTCTGTTGTGGCTGTTATCGGTGGCAGCAGCATTGCCGGCAGGTTTGTCATAGGTCTGGCCGCCGACAAAATCGGTTGCAGACGGGCACTGATTATCTGTTTCGGTATATTGATAGTTGCATTATTATTGTTTCAAATTGCGCTGGCGTCTTTGGTGTTATTCATATTTGGGCTGTTCTATGGCTTTTGCCACGGGGGATTTTATGCCCTCATATCACCAGTGGTGGCCGAATTTTTCGGAACTCGCTACCATGGAGGGATACTTGGTGTCTTTATCTTCTGGGGTTCTGTGGGAGGTGCTATCGGGCCATTGCTGGTCGGATACATTTTCGATATAACATCAAGCTATCATTTATCTTTCTTACTGCTGCTTGCCCTGGCGGTAATGGGATTGGTTGTGATTTTGCTTTCCAACCGTAAAGTAATGGATGATCAGGCCCTACCCGGTGTGAGGTGACGGGATATTCATAATTAATTATTGCACCATCTTCGCCAAGGTTTTAACGACGGAGATGGTGCAATTCACTATGTAAACGATTAAATGAACCAACCTGTTATTTGGCTGGAGTATAGGTAACAGTCAATTGCTCCTTCAGGTTGACTGAACCATTGGTAGCGCCAACAGTAATAACATTTTTGCCCTCTGTCAGATTAACATCAGCGGAGAACTTGTCGTCCTTAATAGGTACGCTTGCGTCATTAATTGTAACTTTTGCATTTGATTTTTCGGTTCCGGCAACACGGCCGCTTACCGTTATTGTTGGTGTAGTAACAGAGGTGTCATTGCTTGGTGTGTCGACCTTCAGAACTATAGTACTTGCACCATCCGTACACCCGGTCAATGATAAGGTCAGTAAAAAAAGCACGAAAATTATCCCCAGTAATTTTAAAAATTTACCCATTGTAAACTCCTCTCCCGAATTATGTTGTTGACATGTATAAATAGAACAATGCTTCTCTGCTTGATATTTCCATCCCGAACTACAGCTTACAACCAAACTATTTGAGAGATTTGGTCGGGAAGGAAAATTTCCGGCAGCATTACTTCTGTTTTGTCCAATAGATATTTACAGGATGGCAGCGATACGAGGAGGCCCCCGGTCGACGTTGGTGATAAAATTGGTGAAAGTAAGATTAAAAAACATTCCCAGAATGTAATCGGCTGAGATGAATTTTGTGAAATTTGGCAATACCGAAACCGGAACAACGTCAAAATTGCCTTTTAGTGGAGGCTTTTGACGGGTAGAACTTAGTTTGTCAAGGCAATGCAGAGAACAGATAATAAATTCGTTTTCTCCAGCCCATGATTGTTCAATGTAATCAAAAGGACCTATGCTCAGCAAGACCAAAAGCAGGAAGGTCATGATCCTCTGTAACCAGGTTGACCGAAATAATCTCATCTACTCCTCAAGCTCCGCAGGGTTATGATGATTAACTCATATTGCGGAACATAAGACATTTTATTGTACGAAACTAAAACATGGAAACACGAGTCATGAAAAATAATTCATGTTATAATCTACTGATTAATTGCTTGTCAAGCAAACAATCACTCCTTTTATGCTTCTTTGAAGCCTGAATCAGGGGCTAAGTGTTAAGTTAAAAAATGTTAAATAGTTATTAAATATCAAGATGTTAAAAAAATATTCACTGAAGGATTACTTTTCTGATTTTTTCGAATTTTCCTGATAAAAATAGTTATTCTCCATGGAAATTGTTCTATAATTAATTTCAAGTGTTTTTATATTTTTTTTAAATTGTCATCAAATTGTAACATTGATTTGATATACATAACTTCAAGAATGTAAGGGAAAATTATCTTTGTAAGGAGGTGTGATGATGTTTCATAAAATATTATATCCGACAGATTTCTCTGATGTCTCGAAAATAGCCGTCAATTATCTAATTCAACTTAAAGATGCCGGAGCAGAGGAAGTGGTAATTCTTCACGTTGTAGATACACGAAACCAACATATGCCTAATATATATAATGCCTTTCCGGAGTTATCTATGCTGGGAGAAAAAGAAGCAATTTCTGCAAAAAAGGAAGCGCGTCAAATGGCGGAAGAATTAAATAATGCCGGGATTAAAACTATTATAAGAATCGAAAAGGGAATACCTTTTAAAGAGATATTAAGGGTGGAAAAGGAAGAGGATGTTTCGTTAATCGTTATTGGTTCTCACGGAACAAGCAATGTGAAAGAAATGCTTTTGGGGTCAGTTTCGGAAAAAGTTATCCGCAAGGCAAATAAGCCGGTACTTGTTGTGAAAAGACAGAATGATTAAGAAAAATTGAGTATGGAGACGCACCAGGCCAATTTGATTTTTGTGAAAGCAAATCCATTATCATGGAAGGGATCTTTGTGAAATATGCTTGAGTCGATGGGGTTTGTCATTTTTCTTGTTGTTACCGCGCTGGTTTTTGATTTCATCAATGGTTTTCATGATTCAGCTAATTCCATATCCACCGTAGTGTCCACCCGTGTTCTTTCACCGAAATATGCTGTTATCTGGGCAGCTTTTTTTAACTTTGCCGCTGTTTTTTTTGTAGGTACGGCAGTAGCGCATACTGTGGGCAGGGGTATAATACATTTGGAAATCGTAGATAACCTGTTGATACTATCAGCTCTCGGCGGCGCTATTATTTGGAATCTAATCACTTGGTATTACGGTCTTCCCAGCAGCTCTTCCCATGCCTTGATTGGTGGATTAATAGGAGCTGGCATTGCCAAAGCCGGGACCAATACCCTGATATGGTCTGGAATTTTGAAAACAACTGTTTTCATCGTTATTTCTCCTGTTATCGGTATGATTTTAGGTTTTATTTTTATGGTTATATCTTTGAATTTAAACCGGTATTCAAATATGGCTCGTTCGGATAAACTCTACAGGAAATTGCAGCTTGTTTCCGCTGCGGTATATTCACTGGGGCATGGTATGAATGATGCTCAAAAAACGATGGGGATCATTGCGATGGCTCTCTTCAGCAAAGGGCTTCTGGGCAATACTTTTTATATTCCCTTGTGGGTTATAATTGCCTGCTATACGGTGATTTCTCTGGGAACCATGTTTGGCGGATGGCGTATAGTGAAAACAATGGGTACAAAGATTACTGCCTTACAGCCTATTGGTGGTTTCAGTGCTGAAACTGCGGCTGCCTGTTCCATTATTGGTGCATCTATTGCCGGGATACCTGTCAGTACGACTCACACCATAACCGGTGCTATTGTCGGTGTCGGTGCTACGAAAAGACTTTCCGCCGTGCGCTGGGGAGTTGCCGGACATATTATCTGGGCATGGATTTTAACTATTCCGATTTCAGCAATTATCTCCGCGATTATTTATTTTTCGTTAAAATACTTTTTATCGTAACGGTTTATATTTGCTTAATACATTCGCCCTGAAACAATGGAATAGCCGGAGATAAAAAAATCGGACATTCCTTTTATAAATGTCCGATTAATTTGTCCGACTTTATTAAAAAAAATTATTTTGTAGCTTCTTTTGCTGCGTCTTTAAGTTTAGTTGTCGCATCTTTTACTTCAGTAGCCGCTTCTTTTGTGGCGTCCTTTACTTTAGCGGCTGCATCTTTTGTAGCATCTTTCACATCAGTTGCTGCTTCCTTGGTGGCTTCTTTTACTTTTGTCGCAGCTTCTTCCGATTTTTTGCAACCTGAGACTGCAAAAGATAAAGAAACAACGAAAAGCATAGCAATAAAAATAGCGAACATTTTTTTCATAATCAGTGAACCTCCTTTTAAAGATTTAGGAATTTTTCCAAGCCCCTGTATTAAGGGCAATTTATACGCCATTACGGGTTGTGTCAATAGCAAAAACGCGGACTCTTCTATTTGCTCCTAACATTAGGGATGAGTTGAATTGACAATCGGCAATATTTATGGTCAACTTCAATAAATATAATAAAGAGAGGAGAGAATAATGAAAAGACTTACTCCGATACTTGTTATTTTAACATTAATTGTTTCCGTAGGCTTTGCCTATGCCGGAGATGAAAAATCAACCGACCCAGCTTCACCTGCAAAAACGGTCTTTGTCCCTCCGTGTAAAAAGAGTGATAAGAGTATGACGATGGAATGCCCAATGATGAAGCGGAATAAAGATATTAAAGTATTACTAATAAATATTCTTCAACTTCAGCAACGCAGTCTCACTGCTTCTTCCAAAGAAAAGGTAAAGATCAAAGAAGAAATTTCAAATTTGGTTAAAAAGATCGATGCAATGCCGGATAAAATGGAATGTCCAATGATGAATATGAATTCCGATTCTTCTTCCGATAAAAAAGTTTTGCCTGAGGAGAAGGCAAAGGAGGAAACAAAATCATCGGAACATAAACATTAATGCAACAATCATTCAATAAAGCTTGAACGGCAGGTAAGGTAAAATATCTGCCGTTTTTTTTATCTTCGTGTATGGTCGTAATTTATGCCGTAAGACTTTGAGAAATGAGTTATCGCAGTTTTGGGGTTGCCTTATCGCAAGCGGCCACAGTGGCAATATTTTGTTGACAGGCAAGATCGCGTTTCCTATACTGCCCCATGCAAAAGGGAAGTTCTTATCAAAGCAATAAGGATAACCTGCGATTCTCCCCGCTAATGAAAATCTTGATGCGGATTGGAATTGGAGCATTGCACGGCTGTGTATTTCCGGTTTTTATTCTCGGTCGCACCCGGCATAAGACAACTGAAAGAAGTATTGAGGCAAGCATAGCAAAAATGCGGGATGGCGTGGTGAACTAGTTATTGCAGCCGGCCTTATTTGATCCCGAATTATATGAAAAGAGAGGTTAATTTTATGACAAAGTTCAAAGCGGAATATCAAAGTAAATTAATAACCCCTGCCGAGGCGGCGGGCATGGTGAAATCAGGTTATACGGTTGACTTATACGGATACAGTTCGGCGGGGAGGGCTCTGGATTCCGCACTGGCAAAAAGAGTAGGTGAGCTTAAAGATGTAACAATAAGAACCATAATCGCTTTCCATCCTTACTATGAGACAATGAAAGCCGACCCGGGCGGAGTATCTTTTCATTATGAAACCTGGTTTCATGATGCGATGACAAGGCGGGATCCGCATCCGAACAACATTGCTTTAATTGCAAATACTTTGTACGAAATGCCCGCTATTTACAGACACGGGCATGTTAAAAATGATGTGTGTTCTTTCCGGGTAGCACCTATGGACGAAGATGGATATTTTAGTTTCGGGATGTCTTCGGTCTCGCAAAAAGCCGCCGTCGACAGTGCCGGATGCTTTATCGCGGAAATAGATCACGGCCTTTTTCCGCCGAAAAATGTTCATCCGGAATCCCGGGTACATATTTCAGAAATCGACTATATAATCGATGAAGGGAAGTCCTACGAGTATGTCTTTTTCCCGGACCCCGTTCCCGGTGAACTCGATAAGAAAATAGCCCGTTATGTTGCCCGCGAACTGGTAGACGGCAATTGTTTCCAGATCGGTGTCGGCAATGTATCCCAGGCGGTTATTCAGATAATCAGTGAAATGGGACTGAAAGATCTGGGGGTTCATACCGAGATGTTTACCGACGGCTTGATGAATCTGTATAATAAAGGCAATATTAATTGCCGCCGTAAAAATATCGATAAAGGAAAGATGGTTACAACCTTTGCTGCAGGAAGCCGGGAAATGTATGATTTCGTAAGGGAATGCGATGATTTGATTATTGCCCCGGTAGACTACACAAATAACATTAACGTTATAGGACAGATTGATAACTTCATGAGTATTCAGGCCTGTCTGGAAATAGATTTGCAGGGGCAGATGAATTCGGAGTCTATAGGGCCTCGTTCCATTTCCGGAACAGGCGGACAACTGGATTTCGTGTTCGGCGCATACCGCTCGAAAGGTGGAAAATCCATTATCTGCTGTCCGTCAACCTATAAGAAAAAAGACGGATCGATCGGCTCGAAAATACTGGCTACTCTTCCAACCGGAGCTACGGTAACCACACCTAAATCAGCCGTGAATTATGTCTGTACTGAATATGGAATGATAAACCTTAAAGGACAGAATACCTGGGGTAAGGCGGAAATGCTCATCAGCATAGCTCATCCCGATTTCAGAGAAGACCTGATTAAAGAGGCGGAAAAAATGGGACTCTGGCGCAGGAGTAATAAGCTGTAAATATAGACAATAAATCTGGGATCAAGGCACAAAGGGAAACGATGGAAGGACGTATGTAAATGGTCCTGCCGTCCCAAGGAGCCGTACTATTATTTAGGACTGCTGATTTTGTAATTTTCCGCTAATAAACATCTGACGGAATGAATTTGCCATTGTGAAAAATTCTTATCTTACCGGTTCCGGAATCAGAAAGTCATTCGGAAGCCCAAACCGGCATTGACGGCGGAATAATTGCTTTGCCCCGTTTGTCCGCTTATGCTGATGTACAGGTATTTTTCCCGCGGCAGGGTCAAAACCGCCTGTGCACCCAGGGTAAGGAAGTCCCGGTCGGGTGAAGCGACTGCGGTCGTAAAAGACGAGCTGCCCATTGCCAGCCTGGCAGTAACACTTGCCTGAGCGTTTCCATCGAGCTCATGGCCGTACATGGCCCAAATACGCGGAGTCAGCGTTACGTTGCCGGTCTTCCAGACATAGGACAGGCTTCCTCCGATATGTCCCTGAAATAGTTTTGTGCTTTGTCCCTCCACTGTCAGGTTCAATGCGTCCGCTCCGGACTCGGTGTAATCTTCCGTTGCCAGCCGGATATATTCCAGGGAGAGCATGGGAGTGAACAACCAGTTGCTGCTAAAAGGGATATCGAATCCTGTTCCCCCGGCAAAAGTCAAAAGACGCCCCCTTTGGTCTGAGACGGCTGTACGGTTGACTCCCGGAAACACGATCCTCCTGTCCTTGTCGGCCGCATTCCAGCCGTAACCGATCTGACTGTCGAGATAAAATCCCTGATTGTAATAGGTTGCGTAAGCCCCGACGTTGAAAGTCGCCGTCGTTACGCGGCTGCCTGCGGAATCCAGATCCGCTTTGCCCCGGTTGTAACCTCCCATGATGCCTGCTGCAAAATTTTGCGAGAAGCGGTAGTCGCCGCCGAAGGTGATTCCGTAATTATGAAAACTGTTTGCGGAAGCCGTTTTCAAATCTCCGAATGTGCCGTTTCCCCGGATAAAAAAACCCAGATTTCGGCTGATGGGTGCCTTAAAGAAATCGCCGGCCGGCAGGCCTTCGGTGTTGTAGGCCACAACAATCGGTTTCCCGTAGCGGTTGAGCTCCGGGTCTTGTTCGATCTTCAAGGTCAAGCTCTGGATGTTGACGCCTGTGGCGCCGCGGCGCAAGTCGCTCAGACGGCCGCTCGCGTTTCCGGTCTGCATAGTTATCCCGCTGAAGGTCATGGTCGTCTGTCCCTGGTCGCCCCGGGGGGATATCTGGTCCAGGGCTGAGGCAACCTGGGAATTATCCGGCAGAATGTCGATCTTTTCCAAAACCGCATCGAGATCACCGCTGGCCGTATTCCCTACAGAGTTTAGCATGGATGCGGCCGCCCGCTGGTTTGGCGACAGGGAGGAAAACAGCCTGGTGTTGACATAGTCCCGCGCAACCTCGAGGTACACCTGATTGAGAATGTCGTACTTTGGTTTAAAAACAAGCGTCGGGGTGATGTTTGTAACAAGAGAGGAGAACTCTCCAGTTACACCCGATGAGGCGGTGAGAATGGTTCCGAATTTTGTTTTTACTGCGGGAATATAACCGCCTACCCATGAGGTCTCAAGAATCCCGTCCAGGTCAGCCGCCCCGTTTACCGCGAGAAGATCGTTACTCGCCGGTGAGGCCACTTCTATGATCAGCTTTCCCTGTCTATCCTGGGTATAATCTCCGTTTATGGTAAGAGTGCCGATCGAGTTGCCGGGTTTCAAATCGCCGCTGAGATGATAGAATCCATAAGGCGCGTCGATGATTCCGGCGCCGCTGACAATGCCGCCGTCAAGGAGAAACCACCCGTCTTCCGGGTCTTCGTTGTCAGCGGGGCGCGCCAGTTTGGCGCGTCCGTTGATGTTCAGCTCACCGCCGGTAACTTGAATTTTTTCACTGACTTCGAGATCCAATCCGGCCGGATTGATAAAAAGACTGCCGGGATTGTTCAAAGCAATACTCCTGGCTTTAATATCCTCCGTCTGGGTGGTGGTGCCTGCCTTTTTAAATATCAGCTTACCCATGAGCAGGGTGAGATTATAACTGTTCCATGTCCCGAGGCTGGTTGGGCTTACTTCGTCGCCCATGAAGACAGTCCATTTGCCGGAAGTTTTGTCGCTCCCTCCCAGAGGGTCTTCCCCCCAGAAGGCATTGGTGAGGAATGTCCATTCGAAATTGGTGACGCTTGCCTTATCCTTCTCACTATCGGTTAAGTCTTTTGTCGAATAAAACAAACCGCTTGCCGTGCTGTAAGGGGATGCTACGCCTGCTGTCAGGTTGCCGCGGCTGGAATGAGTGAAATTGAGGGTCACTTCAACACCTTCCAGCGGCTGCCGGAGCGCAGCCGGTAATTCGTTCGTGGTAAAAGTGAACTGCGCGGTTGTTCCCTTATTGGTGTTGCCGTCATAATACCCGATCGGTTTGTTGACTGTCTGTGTCCCGGAGGAAGCGGAAGTTTGATCGGTTACGCCCATGACCGTCTTTACCCTCTCGACGAATTTCCCGGCGTCGATAAGGCCGAAACCGTAGTTGGGATTGAACCATTTACCCGCCCCGTTTTCAATCCACTCATTGTCATTGGTATCTACTTTGGTACTTGTCTGTACAAGCACGTGCTTGGCCATACGCACGTCCATCAAGGCGTTGGCCTCCTTGCCGAGGGCCAGGATGCCGGAAACCAGGGGAGCAGAAGAGGATGTGCCGCCAAAAGTGCTGGTGTAGTTATAATCGGGAAATGTGTCGGATTGGTCGCCTTTAGGATTTTCGGCGGAGTAAAGGTTATAACCGGAATTCTTGCCGGTGCGGTCGGTTGTTGTTATTCCGAAGCCTGTATTGCTGGAAGACGGAGCCGTAACGAACACATTGTAGCCGTAATTGCTGTAACTGCTGTATTTGCCGTCGCTGCCCAGAGCGGCTACGGGAATCACGTTGCGGTTATTCAGGACGCTGTCTTTGGCCGTATCTTCATTAGCCTTGCCCCTTTCGTTTCCCGCCGACCACACGTGGATAATGCCGTTGGAGGCTGTTCTGTTCAGTGCTGCTGTGATATTGGAGCCGTGAAGATCGTCGACCAGGTTCCAGGGTGTGGTCTGACCATAGCTGTGGTTCATGATGTGAATTTTGGGCGAAGACGTGATTTTTCCCGTAGATGAGTCCACGCCGCTTTGCCAGTAATAGGCCTGAACGTATAATTTTCTGATGTCGTCGTTCGTATTCTCCTTCCCCGGATACGGATTAAGTCCGACGAGAGTTGCGTAAGGTGCGGCGCCTGTCCCGCCGATACCGTTGCCGCCGCGGGCTGCCGCTACTCCGGCCACGGACTGCCCATGGTTATCGTCTTGGTCGATGGGGCCTTGAGAGGCATCCGCGATGGTCTGGTCCGAACTGAAATTGCGGCTCCAATCTTTATTATAGTTACCTTTGATGTCCTCGTGGGTTCCTTCCACACCGTCGTCCACGATCCCGATGACCACTCCTTTGCCGGTATATCCGAGTTTCCAGGCGTCATTGAGTTTTGCATCGATGCCCGTACCTTTAATACCGCCGATCCCTTCGGCCGGCGTCTGATTCTGCAGATGCCATTGGCCGGGGTAATTTTTCAGTGTTGCAGTGCTGCTGTAGTTGAAATAGGGGTCATTCGGGACGAAGGGGGTCAGGGTTTGAGCGTAAAGAGTGTACGGCAGAAAAAAGATCAGGCTCACTGCCAACAGAACTCCGATGCTCAATGTCTCTTTTTCTGTTTTAGCGGTTAGAATATCTTTCATCAGTTTTTTCCCCGGAAAAACTTGCCCGAACAAATATATAGTGGTGGTATAGACTGAGCCGAATAAAGGTTTTTCTCCATGCTACAGATGAAAATATTTCTTTTTTTATACGAAGTTTTTCAAAAATACCATCAATTGTTGTTTTTTTGTCTTGGCCTGTTAATTTCTCTGCCAAAGATTACGTGCAAAAATTCGTTACAACCAAAAGCAGAGAAAAAATGTCAAAAAAACATAATGTTCAGACTTAAAATATGCTGATGGTTTCTAAAACCGGGTGAAAAAAATTCTTTGCTGAAGAAGCAGATTATCATTAGTATGCCTACCGGATTTTAATTCGTAATGCATATTAAGTAGAGGTATGTTATGTTTTTTATCTGTTTCAAGAGGGATTTGGCAATGTCGAAAAAAATATTACTATGGATGGCATTCAGTTTTGTGCTTTTGTGCATTCCGGCAATCGGCACAACCGTGGAAACCGAACGCCTGATTGTCAGAGATGTTACCGGGAATATTCCACCGGAAAGGTTCGAGAAGATTGTTTCCAAGACGGATTCAACTCTGGCGGAAGTGCTGAAGTTCTGGTCGGCAGATCCAAAGATCGAAGAGTTAGGGAAAATTATTGTTGAATATGATCGTCCACTGCAGGCGGATGTAGCGTCGTCTTTTTTCTTTCGTAGAAAAGAGAATAATAAAATGGTTCGGGTTGTCAGAGTATTCGGCGGCAATGAATATCCTCATCAGTTAGCGCACAAATTGACGACTGCGCTATTTCCTAATCCCGATATACTGATCCGTAATATGATGGGTGAAGCTTCAGAAACGCGTTTCGGGAATCCCTTGTCTTTTCCTATGTGCGGTTTTAATAAAGACGAGTGGGTCATGGCCTTGTTGCAGGCAGGTTCTTATATTTCTTTAGCAGAAATGGGTCCGGACCAAAGCGACTGGGGTAAGGAGATTGTTGCTAATGCGCCTAGGGTTAAGGATCGTGTGAAACAACATACTTGTTATCTGGAGGCTGGTTCCTTCGGCGAGTTCTTGATTAACAATTATGGTACGAATAAAATGAAACAATTTTATCGACTGTCGAAAAATAAGCCTCGTCCCTGGGAAGAAGTATTTGGAACCACTTTGGAACAATTGGAGACAATGTGGCTTGAGTATATAAAATTGAAGTCTCGTGATAAAACGGCGAACATAGCAACGTTAGTTAAATTATGGAGGACACAACCCAACACAGCTTGTTTTTCGGCACAGGACCTGGCTGAGGGAAAGAAATAGTGACATTGTTAACCGGTAAATGTTCCGAGTAACAGCTTTCATCATTCACAAGGAGTGTTGGAAAAACAGGAATAAGGAGTGATTATGAGTATTTTGGATATTTCCGGTTTTGCCGAGGCCGTACTCAGCATCTTTGTTATCGTCAATCCCCTTGGCAATCTGCCGTTATTTGCCGGCCTGGCTGAAGAAGTACCAGATAATGAAAAACGCAGGGTGTTTCACTTGGCCGGATTGGTTGCCTTCTGCATCATTTCGGCTTTTGCGGTTGTCGGCAAGTATGTCATGCGTGATGTTTTTCATATCTCTATTGCTGAATTTACCTTCGGGGGCGGATTATTGCTCGTCGTTATTGGTGTCTATAATATTATGGCCAGGACGAGACAAACGCCTCATGCCGCAGACGCCGGAGGGTCGGGTACGGTATCCGAACGGGAAATCACTTTGGCGGTAACCCCCATTGCATTTCCCTTGCTGGTTGGTCCCGGCAGTATCGTTACCGTCATGCTGATTGTGGATCAACACGGCAGTCTTTACGGTGTTGCCACCAGCGCCGTGGCCTTTGTTTTTGTTATGGCCGTATTGCACTGGTCGGATAGATTACTCAGACTCATGGGTAAGGTCGGAGCCGTAGCGATAGGCCGCGTTCTTCAGATTTTTATTGTAGCTATGGGAGTGCATTTTATATTTGCCGCATTGACGCAGGCATTTCCCATTCTGGTGAGGTAAACCATCACGAATAAGAATTCTCTTGTATCAACGATAGTTGATTTTACCTGTAATTAAAGAGATTTTATGAAAACGAAATGAAAGAAGAAGGCGAAAATTTACATCTCTGGTTTTGGTGCTTTCCGAATTGTCAAAAGGAAAGCCGGGGAAGGGAGAAATCCAAGAACACTCCGTTTCCCGGGATCCGATTTATGAAAATAATCTTTTCGGCACATTATTTCAGAAGCTTGAGGTTGGAATGCCACTGGCAGATGTAGACGGAACAATGATTAACTACAGATATGACGGGCCTGTGAATGGGGAGGTCATTATGCTCTCGAATTCGCTGGCTGCTGACCTCAGTATGTGGAAATATCAGATTCCATTATTGACTGAAGCCGGATACAGAGTGCTTCGTTACGATAATCGCGGTCATGGGCAATCTGCAGCACCGCCTGGCCCCTATTCGATTGAAATGCTTTCTTTGGATGCTTTGAAATTGATGGATTTTCTTGGTTTGGAAAAAGTCCATTTCTGTGGCCTTTCTCTGGGTGGAATGGTCGGCCAGATGTTGGGTGCCTGCTACGGTGCTCGCCTGAATTCTTTGATCCTTTGTGACACGGCATCTTACACGCCTTTTCCTAAAATGTGGGATGAACGAATAGAAATAGTCCGAAAAAACGGGATGGCGGTTCTGGTAGATGCGACAATTGACCGCTGGTTTACAAAATCCGGTCAAGAGCGTCTGCAGGAAGATGTTGAAGAAATCCGCAGAACGATCGTAAATACATCCGTAGAAGGATACTGTGGCGGCTGCAGCGCTATCAGAAATCTGGACTTACGTAAAACTATCCGCCGCATCTCGACCCCGACACTTGTTGTTGTCGGCGAACAGGATCAGGGCACACCTTTTTCGGCAGCAGAATTTATTAAGGAACAAATTGCATTATCCAGGCTCAAGGTAATTCCTGATGCAGCCCATTTTGTTAATATAGAACAGTCCATTATTTTTAACTCCACTATCTTGAGCTTCCTTAGAAATCAAATCATCGGTTGGAACGGAATCATCTCCAAGGAAAAGACGGTGATCGGATGAATGCGATTCTGTCCGGATGTTGTTTTAATCTGAGAAAGCTAATCAGAGTTTTCTTTTTGTTTTTTTTCTGATGGCTTTTTGGGAGATATTTTGGTCATTTGACCGGATTCAATATGAGCGAAACAAATTTTTACATGACCTCCGCTCATGTTTTTTAGAAAAAACGATTTTTTCAGGGATGACTATATATACAAAATTAATCAGACAGACTTTTAAATCCGGTGCGGGGCGCAAACGTCATAAGGTTAAAGAACATTATTTATTGTCCATAAACATATATATCAGTAAATCCTATGGAAATTTTATCATTCCCGGAATAAATTATACATCCCAAATAATCGCCGAAGAACGAGGAAAAAGCTGTTTTGCCTACAAGCTTGTTATTGATATAAAATTCTAATTGCTTGCCAACTTTCTGTAATGAAAGAACGTTTGAAGAACCTGTTCCTTTATTGATCGAGTCATCAGCCTTAGCCAATATGCGTTCTGCTTTGCCCTCCTCAATCCGTTCATGGATAAAATAACCGCTGCCGGTAATCACAAATATATAATAGGTGTTTAAATTTTTACCACCCCAGCTCAACCCGAATCCATAATCATCTGTGCCTGATATTTTTTTAACAGTCATGTATATTTTAAAGTCAGAGGACTGGTTTAATAAAATTTTTCGGCTGGAAATCCAGTATCCACCTCTTTTTGATTCAATAATATATTGTCCGTTATCTATATCAAAACGCTTATCCTGATCATTTACGAGATACCAGCCGTGTATATTGTTTTTGAAATGCTCTTCAAAAATCAGCGAAAACCTTGGTTGAATGTTTGATCCAAAAAGACTTTCCAAAAGGTCGTGACTAAGGCTGGCCAGTAAATTCAAATCGTTTCCTGTAACATTCTTTCCTAGAGTTGCCGCACCCGTCTTTATATCAATCATTCTTGCGTTTATCGTATATGCGGTTCCCATTTTTACGACGGAACCTATGATGATATAATTGGCGCCGAGCAATTTCCCAAGTTCTACAACGCTTTTATTGTCGATAAGACCGGATTTCTGCAATTTCTGCTCGGATAATGCTTTGTCGAGCTGCGACCTTTCCAATACTATGAATTGACCAGTGCTGATTAACTCTGTTCTTATAATTTCGGCAACAGCCTTACCGAGATGTCCTTCAGAACCTATGCTTTCAAAATCCATAACCGCCAGAGCAGGTTTGACATCGGCAGCATATACGCCCTGAATGAAACAGGACAGGAGCAGAAATATTAATACATTGCTTAGAAGTATTTTTCTCATTTTAGGGTCAACGCAAATAAATCATTTTTTTTCAAATTTAATTTTGGTAATTTTGCACAGTGACTAAAATAACTCAAGTAAATGTTACCGGGAACTTCTTCGTGCTTTTATACACTTCAATTCCGCTGAGGGTTTCTAAACCAGTGAAGGTTAAACAAGGTTAAGGAAATATAATCGCTGAATATCGGAATTTGCGAATAAACCGGCGGAGTGCATGGGAATCGAACCGATCAGTAGAAACAATGATCCGGTAATATCAGCAATATATACAGACGTGACGGGTTAAAGTTAAAGATCAATCGGAAATAGTGAAGTGCCGGGATGTGATATACAGCTGGTACAGTTTTTGGAACGCGCTTATATTGCTGTTTCTCAAGTTCAATAATAATGGTATTATCATAATTATTATAAAGTATTTAAAAATAATGAGGCAGAGAAAAATCATGAATATGAAATCACGGAAAGAAAAATCGCCGGTCACGGATCATTTAAACTTGCTTCTGGAAATCGGTCAACTCAACTGGGCTTTCAAAGACAGTACCACCATTGAAAGCCTGCTTAACAAAATTGTCGTCATGGTTGCCTGCCACATGAAAGCCGATGTCTGTTCCATTTTTATATTCGATGACGCAAAAAAAGCACTCGTTATGCGGGCTAATACGGGTCTTAAAGAAGGCGTGGTCGGGAAGATCAAACTTAAAAGCGGTGAAGGAATTGCCGGAACCGTCTTTGAGCAAAATGAACCGGTGCTGCTCAACGACGGATTTACCCATCCCAAATTCCGCTATTTCAAAAAAAGCGGCGAAGAGAATTACAAGTCGTTTCTGTCGGTGCCGATCGATTGCGGCGCAGGTCCGCTGGGTGTCATGACTCTTCAGCGTCAAACAAATCATCCGTTTGATAACAATGATCTGAAGGCACTTCAGATTGTAGCCTCACAGCTTGCAACGGTTATGGAGAACATTAAGGTCATCCAAATGCTGCAGCATGGTACGTCGGTTGAGGCGAGAAAGGGCGTGAAGATACGTCTCAATTCGGTATTTCTCAAGGGAAAACCCGCCTCGCGCGGATATGCCTATGCAAAAGCGGTGCTGGCTTTAGGTGTGGAGAGGTTTCAGGAACTGGCGCGGCAGACCTTTGATCGAAAGTACAGTTTGACCAATCTGAATAATGCTCTAAGAAAAACGGAAAACGAGCTCGAGACTCTGCAAAATTCGGTTGAGGCCAAACTCAGCGATGCCGCCTCCATGATATTTACGGCACATCTGCTGATTCTCAAGGATCGGAGTTTCCTGTCGGCCATGAATGCACTGATGCAGAAGGGTAGGAATGCGCCGGAAGCGGTCATTGCCGTAGCGCAGAAGTATATTGCCATCTTTCGGGGAAGCACCGAGCCTTATATCCGGGAAAAAGCCCACGATATTGAAGATCTTGCCACCCGCATCATTCGAAATCTGGCTGTGAAAGAGGCTAAACTGCCGCCTTTGCGCAAACATATCGTCATAGCAAGTGACCTTTATCCATCGGATCTGCTGAAGCTTTCAGCCGAAGGCGTGAAGGGCATCGTGCTTTTAAGCGGAGGTGTCGCCTCGCACGTAGCTATTCTGGCCCGTTCCCTTCAAATTCCAATGGTCATAGTCAATGATCCGCAAACCAGTAACATTTCCGACGGCGATTCAATTTTAATCGACGCAGAAATCGGCAACATCTTTATTAATCCGTCCAAAGACGTCATCCAGGAATTCCGGGATAAGATCGATGAGTCGGCCAACGTCAAAATACCACCGGCCATGAAACCTGTCACTGAAACGAAAGACGGAGTCCGTATTCAATTGATGGCGAATATTAATTTGATCAAGGACCTGGACATTTTGAAGCAGATTCCCTGCGACGGCATCGGATTGTACCGTTCGGAGTTTCCATTCATTATCCGTAAGAACTTTCCGACCGAAGAGGAGCAGTACTTTATTTACAAAATGCTGACGGAGGGGGCGCCCTCCGGCATCGTAACCTTTCGCACGCTTGATATTGGCGGTGATAAAACACCCGGTTACCTGGAGATGGCAAAAAGCGGCAACAGTTTTCTTGGCATGCGCTCCATCCGTTTCTCATTGAAAAATAAAGATATCTTCAGACAACAGATCCGGGCCATCTTGCGCGCCGGTGCAAAATGCAATCTGAAAATCATGTTTCCCATGATTTGTTCCGTTGAAGAGTTTACGCAAGCCAGAAACGTTGTTCTTGACTGTATTGACGATCTTGCAAAGTCCGGCAAAGATTTTCACGGCCATCCGCAAATCGGCATGATGGTGGAGGTTCCGGCGGTGATAGAAGTTATTGAGGAATTCGCGCAAATAGTCGATTTCTTTTCAATCGGAACCAACGACCTGGTACAGTATATGCTGGCGGTTGACCGCACCGACGAAGCGGTAGAAGAATATTATATTCCGCACCACCCGGCAGTACTGCGCGCGATCAAGCGCGTGGCCGATGCCGGTATTGCCTGTGGCAAGGAAGTATCCGTCTGCGGTGATATGGCGAACAAAAAGGAATATCTGAAATTCATCATAGGCTGTGGTATCCGGAAAGTCAGCATGAACACTGTTTATCTGGCGGAAAACCAGAAAGCCATTATTGAAACCGATACCACGCAAGCCCGTGCCCTTGCGCTTCGACTGCTTTCTTTAGGAAATATAGCCGCTATTGAAAAGGAATTGTTCGGCCGGTAGATTGCCGATGTCGCGACCGGCTCGCTGCAGGCAGATAATGAATCCTTCGTTTTGAATGTTTTAGAACCCAAAGATGTCATCAATACCATTTTGGTGTTAGTTCAATTATAAATAATACAAAATTGCTTTATGGCCCACCCATTCTCTATTGCCCAATATCTCAGTAAATACAGTAATTAAGATATTGCCGGACTGCCTGGCATTCTTCTTGCCATTAAATCAATGACACTCGCTGAAAACAAACAGCACACTTTATGATACCCCGCTGCTTGCGGCGTGGTCGTTCACTTGATCAAGAATTTTCGTAAGAATAAATATCATGGAAAGGATAAACATTATTTTCTTTATCCTGTTGGGAATCATGTATTTCGTCACCGGTCATTGGATATGAAGTGGTGGATTCAAATCACGGATTGTGAGTGCTTTGGATATCTCTGTCTTAAGATCGAGTAAATATTTTTTCGGGAAATAATTTGTGAGAAGATGTCTTTGTAGATGGAATCGATCAGGTAACTCTGAATGGAGGAATTTATGCTGAGCCTTAGCCGGCGTTTGGAACTCTCGCCCGATGTGTTACGGGAGATTATTGCTGAAGAGAGAATTTTTGTTGAATTTCAGTCTGTATTATCTGTGCGTAACCATTCCGTCATTGGTTTTGAGGAACTGATCAGGGGTAAGAGCAAAGCGGGCGCCCTCATTCCTGCGATCTTTCTTTTTGAGGCCGCCAGGGAACATGGTTTGGTCCTGGAACTTGACCGTATTTGCCGGGAAAAGGCGCTGGCTGCATTCAGACATAGTTATCTTCAGAAGAACGGTTTGCTTTTTCTCAATATGGATACGTCAATTTTAACTTCGGAAGTAGTTGGTTCAGGATATCTGCTGCAGCAACTCAGGAGGTATGAAATTCCCGCTTCCAGTATTGTTGTAGAGATTGTGGAATCGAAGACAAGGGACACAGCAGCCTTAATCAGTTTTGTAAATTCCTGTCGTGAATATGGTTTGAATATTGCCCTCGATGATGTAGGAAGCGGACATTCCAATTTCGACCGTATATCCATGCTTTGTCCCGATATAATCAAAATTGATCGGTCTATAATTAGTGGAATCACGGAGAATTACCTCAAACAGGAGATATTCAAAGCGCTGGTTCGTTTATCCGGAAGCATCGGCACTCTTGCCTTGGCCGAAGGCACGGAAACACAAAAAGAGAGTGTCTTTTGCATAGAATGCGGTGCCGATCTTGTTCAGGGATATTTCTTCTCACGTCCGGGAAACATAAGGTGTCAGGATTTATTCCGGGAAGAACAAAGTTTGGAATTTCTGCTTTCTATTGTCAAAAAGAAAAAAATTGCCGCATTAAAAACCCGGCAACTGATGCACCGGCAATATCAAAAAGTTCTAAAGAATATTATCGCCAAGATCAGGGGAAAATCACCGGAGGACATGGAAAGCATGCTGCGGGAAGCCTTCAATCAATACGAATTTCTGGATGCTCTCTATGTTGTCAATGCCGAAGGTGTACAAATAACAGATACGGTTATGAAAAGAAATGACGATAAGTCTGTCAGTCCGGTTTTCCGTGCGGCCAAAAAAAATGAAAATCTGGCCCACAAAGATTATGTCTATAACTTAATTAACACTAAGCTCAGGCAATACACAACAGAACATTATATATCATTTGCCACCGGAAATCTTTGCATTACTCTGAGTAAACTGTTTAAAGGAAAGAACAACAGAAATTGCATCCTTTGTGCCGATTTTCTTCTTAACGATATTGCCGGAAATAAATCAAGTTCTCTGCGTAAAAAATTTACGGGATAGTTATAATGGTATTGAAGCCGATCAACATTCGCAGACTGGCGGTATTAAGTGCGCCGGTTTATGCCTAAAAAGAACGACCCCGCCGCAAACTACCGATTGCCTCAATCTATTCGCCCCGAGGGGCAATACCCCGCTGGATCCCGGATAGCTCCGCCTGCTGGGCTTCGCTTTCGGGATCAATTCCACTAATGCTTCAAACTGCACTTCGCTTGTTTTCAGCGAGTGTCATTGATTTAAGGCGGCGTGGGCGTTGAAGGAGGCGGTGTCCACTATTGACAACCGAGGTCCGAGGTCATGCATGGTAATCGAACCCACCCGGGACGGTTTTAGCGCCCCACACCGGATTTGAAGTTTGAAAACCGCAATAAGCGATTTCCCATCAAAAAATAATCACTTATATATTGAATGGTTAGAAAAAGCGTTTTTAGTCAGGTTGGCTTTTTTTCTGGTCGGACGGTTACAATAATAATAAGCAGATAGAGAATGATCCCTTCATTATCAATGCCACCGATGCGGAGAATAGCGTCCATATTATCCGCAAAATATGCGGAGATTATGCTTGCCTCTGCGGAGATTATGCGGCATAATGCCCTCCAGGGGTGTTGAAAATCATGAACTACATCTACCAGAGAAAAGGATGGCCCAAGATGACCTGGGATGCCGAGCGGCTGGCCAGATCCTTGGCCAATGTCCGTCATCGGCAGGGGCGTCTCATCGGCCGCATGGAAGGCTTGGGTTTTTCGCTCCGCAATGAGGCGGTGCTCCAGACGCTGACCGAGGATGTGCTTAAGTCCAATGAGATCGAAGGCGATAAGCTGGACCGGGACCAGGTGCGGTCCTCCATCGCCCGGAGGTTGGGGCTCGACGTCGGGGGCCTCGTGGCGGTGGACCGGCACGTCGAGGGGGTGGTGGAGATGATGCTCGATGCCACGGGGCATTATGCCGATTCCTTGACCGAGGAGCGGCTGTCCGCCTGGCACGCGGCCCTCTTTCCCACAGGCCGCAGCGGGATGATCAAGATCGCGGTTGGCCGCTGGCGTGAGGTTCAATCCGATCCCATGCAGGTGGTGTCCGGGCCGATCGGCCGGGAAAAAGTTCATTACCAGGCCCCGGAGGCCCAGCGGGTCCCAGGGGAGATGGCAGCTTTCTTGAAGTGGTTTAACGCGCCCCTGGCGATTGATCCGGTCATGGCGGCAGGCCTGGCGCATCTTTGGTTTGTGACGATACATCCCTTCGAGGACGGCAATGGCCGGATGGCCCGCGCGATTGCCGATATGGTCCTGGCGCGCTCGGAGAACAGCACCCAGCGTTTTTACAGCATGTCGGCGCAGATTCGCCTGGAGCGAAACGCATATTACGAGGTGCTGGAAAGGACCCAGCAGGGCGGCCTGGATATCACGCCCTGGCTGGAATGGTTCCTGGGTTGTCTGGATCGCGCTATCGAAGGCGCGGAAGGGGTCCTGGCCGACATTTTCCGCAAGGCCCGCTTCTGGGAGTCGCAAGCCAGGAAACCCTTCAACGAGCGGCAGCGTCTGGTCATTAATCGGCTCTTTGATGGCTTCGAAGGCAAACTGACTTCTTCCAAATGGGCGAAGATCGCCAAATGCTCACAGGATACGGCCTTGCGGGATATCGACGATTTGGTGAAGCGCGGGGTCCTGGTGAAGGAGCCGGGCGGGGGGCGAAGCACGAGTTATGCATTGGCCATTGATCCTTCATCGCCACGCTAGCCCAGCTAAATAAAAAGGTCTCCGTCAAAAGAGACCTCTTCCTAACTGCTTGAAATTAAACTGGCGGAAGTGCATGGGAATCGAACCCACCTGGGACGGTTTTAGCGCCCCACACCGGATTTGAAGTCCGGGAGGCCCACCAGTGACCTTGGCACTTCCTTGTGGAAATTTATAGTCATTAAACATGAGATTGATAATCGTGTCAATCTCCAAAAGCAACATCTTCCAAGCAAGGTATCTTTTTCCCCTGGAATTTACTTTTGAATGAGTAATTAATATAGTCTATAATATGCAGCGAAGAAATAAATAAAATTATCAAGGAGGAAAACTATGAAGATACTGGTAACGGGAAATCTTCCTGATAACGTTATTGAACCCCTGAAAGAAAAATATTCCATAGAAATGAATCATGAAAATCGTCCCCTCGATCATCAAATGCTGCTTGCACAAATAACGGATAAACAGGGGCTTTTATCAATGCTCAATGACAATATCAGCGAGGAAGTGCTGACTTGCGCGCCACATTTAAAAATGATTGCCAACTTCGGAGTCGGGTACAACAATATCGATGTCCGGGCGGCGACGGCCAGAGGAATTATGGTTTCCAACACTCCCGGTGCGGTAACCAATGCGACGGCGGAACTTGCTTTTGCCCTGATTCTGGCCGTGGCACGCAGGGTCGTCGAAGGCGACAAGATGGTCAGAGAAGGCCGTTTTAAATTCTGGGCGCCGATGACGTTTTTAGGCCGTGAAGTAACCGGAAAGACTCTGGGGATTGTCGGTATGGGTAAAATCGGGAAGGCCCTCGCCGTCCGGGGCAGGGCTTTTGATATGCGTATCCTGTATTATAACCGGAAAAGAGTTCCGCCGGAAGAAGAGAAAAACCTTGCGGCGAAATATGTCGATTTGAAAACGCTGCTTACGGAAGCCGATTTTGTTTCCCTTAACGTGCCCCTGACTAACGAAACTAAATATCTTATCGGCAAAGAGGAATTGTCAATAATGAAGTCCACAGCCTTTCTTATCAACACGGCAAGAGGTCCCGTAGTCGATGAAAAAGCCCTGGTGGAGGTTCTGCGGTCAGGAAAAATCGCCGGTGCCGGTCTGGATGTCTATGAAAATGAGCCTGCGTTGGCGCCCGGACTTGCCGAGCTGGAAAATGTTGTACTCTTGCCGCATGTCGGAAGCGGCACCATCGAAACGCGGGTTAATATAGGCAAGCTGGCCGTGGATAACCTGATGGCCGGTCTGTCCGGAAATATTCCACCTAATCTGGTTAATCCGGAGGTTCTGCGGCACAAGCGTCAGGCGTAATCCGGGATGATGTCAGCGATAAAAAAGGAGGGACGGTTTTAAGCCGTCCCTCCCGAAGATACTGCAAATATTTTCAACTTTTTTAGTTACGCTGTCTTCCCGGCCGGAGCAGCACCCGCCTTCAATTCCCTCCATTTTTTGTAAGATAAATAAATTACTCCGAGGGCAAGAACGATCAACACGGCATCAACTACCGCCAGAGCGATGTTGTTTTTGGGAATATACTTTTCAAAAAGTAAAACCACTAGAGAGTATAAGGTAGTTACCATCATAAAGATCGCCGGCAGGATGGTGAACCATGCTGTTTTCTTGCGATTGACCAGCCAGACGGAAACGGCAATCAGCGCCAGGGCCGCCAGGAGTTGATTAGAGGTACCGAAGATCGGCCAGATAACTAAAAACGCGTTATTATAAGCCAGGAGATACATTAAAATCACAGCGATCAGAGCATTGAAAAGATATGATTTCATAAATTTCGGAACATTCTTAAACATGGCTGCCCAGAGCTCTTCAAATAAATACCGGTTCAGCCGGACGGCCGTATCCAGTGTCGTGATAACAAAACCTTCCACCATCAGAATTCCCAGCAGGGTTCCGTAAAACGGCGGTATTCCGAGAGCTTTATCCAGTAATCCGCCGGTTCCGGCGGCAAATGCCAGGATCGGGTTTGATCTCACGCCCGCAACAGTCGGAAAAACAATATTGGAAAAATCCGCAAACGCGATGCCGCAGCCGACGGCAATCACAACGCCAATAGCCAGCAATCCCTCCAGCAGCATTCCGCCGTAGCCGACCTTTTTAATGTCTGATTCTTTGGCTATCTGTTTGGAAGACGTGCCACCAGAGACCAGACAATGGAATCCCGAAATGGCGCCGCAGGCAACGGTGATGAACAGAAATGGCCAGATGGGGCCCAATTTGGCTGTTCCGGCGGCCACATTAAAAGCGGGAGCATTAAAGGTAACGCCTTGAAACCCGGCCACAATACCGCCGATAAACAACGACGCAACACCAAGGTAGAGAAAAAATGAATTGGTGAAATCTCTGGGCTGTAAAATAACCCAGACAGGAATTCCGGCGGCAAATAAGGTATAGAAACAAAGGATAATCATCCAGGTAGTGGGTTGGAACGCAACCGGAAAACCGATGCCGATAAAAACGGAAACGATACAAACAACAATCGCTATAACGCTGGCCAGATAAACATTCATTTGCTTCTTATAAAGAAGCCAGCCCATGATCGGAGCACAGCAGCTGATGAAGATAACTGATGTGGAAGCGATACCGCCGATATGCGCCTTGACAATTCCGCCATCAACAACGGTTTTAACAATGGTCTGATCCGGAGCAAGTTTCAGCGCCTCCAGTGAATAAATTGACGTGAGAGCAGTAGCGGTTATGCCCAAAAAAGCTGAGGTTACTAATAAAAGCATCAAAATGGTAAAAATGACTAATAAAAAGAATCCGGTATTGCCCAGGGATGCTCTGGCAATTTCGGCAACGGATTTTCCCTTTTCGCGAACACTGGCAAAGAGGGTGGTCATGTCGTGAACCGCACCGATAAAGATGCTGCCTAACACGCACCACAACCAGACCGGCAGAAATCCGAAAAGCAGTGCGGTGGTCGGGCCGAGAATAGGACCTGCCCCCGCAATACTCGAGAAATGATGCCCGAATAAAACAATTGGTTTTGTGGGTACATAATCACAATCATCTTTCATTGTACAAGACGGTGTTGGAATCTTGTCATCTTCCCCGAAGAGTTTGGCGATCCATTTTCCGTAAATACGATAAGCCAGGTAGAAAAAAATAAAACCCAGAATCAACAATACTGCGGCATTCATATTTATTCCTCCTTATTTTACTCGTTTTATGAAACTGGTGCGCTTAATTTCCGATTTGTCTCTTTAAGAACTTTTTCTGAAAGCAATTAAGGTATTCCATCCCCCCTTTATCTATTTGACATGCGGACAGATAGAACTGCTTGTTTGGCAGGAGCTTGTTTTTATTGGGTGAAATTATAGGTAGAGGGAAGGTAGATGTCAATAAAAAAATCGGTGCAGAAGAAAATAGGTGTAATGTTGGTGAAGAAGCTTGTGACGGCGATAGGTTTTTTCATTTTAAAATCTGAAGCGGGCTTGAAGTAATTGTGTAATTGCGATAATAAAAACAGATTACAGAGAAAAAGGTAATGAAACCCCCGATAAAAAAGATCAGTTTAATATCTGTTCTGAGCGCATTTTTACCGGAAGAATTGAGAAATATTATCCGTGAGAAAAATCATTAATAATAAAATTAATAACGATATTGAGCCTTTCCGGAGATTGCGGACAGAGCTTGAACAAGGGACAAAAAACGTGGATGTTGCCGGTCTTTCCGGAACTGCACGCTCACTTCTTACAGCTTTGCTCTTTAAACGTTTGGGGAAATTATTGCTGGTTGTCTGTCCGGAAGAAAAAGATGCGCAGGCTTTTGCTTCCGATCTGACCTTGTTTTTGGGCGAAGAAAAGGTCTTGTATTATCCGCCGCTTGATTTTTTGGCCATTGACATGTTTGCCCTGCAAAAGGAAGAGGCGTTGGTGCGATTGGAAATAATGACCGGGCTGCAGTTAAGTACGGAAGCGATTGTCGTCACTTCCGCAGCCGCCTTGATGCAAAAGGTTATGCCCTTTCCGGAATTCAATAATTATCTGCGGATAATTGCCGTGGGTGATCTTCTGAATCGGGAGCAGTTTGGCGAGCAGTTACTTGCCGGGGGTTACAAAAGAGTCTCTCTTGTTGAGGAAAAAGGAGAATTCAGCGCCCGTGGAAATATTTTTGATGTGTTCCCTCCCGCACAAAAAAATCCGCTGCGCCTGGAAATGATTGGTGATGAGATTGAGTCGATCCGAAAATTTGATCCTGTTTCCCAGCGATCCCTGGATCCGGCTGATGCGTTTTTTGTGCCACCCGCCAATGAAATTGTTCTTACTCCCCGGACACTGGAGCTTGCTGTTCGTAATATTAAAAGAAGAGCAGGCAGCCTTTCCCTTCCCCGGGAAATCCGCAATCGCCTGGTGGAAACATTGCAGAACAATTCGGCCGGTTCGATCAATCCTATTTTTTTGCCGTTGTTTTATGAAGTGTATGAAGAAAACAGCGGATTTCTGCAAAAGAATCTCTCCTGTTTCCTTGATTATTTGCCCTCCGGTGCGCTGGTTGTTTTGGATGATCCGCTAGCTGTGCAGCAGGCAGCCCGAAGTATGGAGAGTAATATCGATAAATTATTATTCAAAGCTAAAAACAGCGAAAAATTTCATTTGGACAAGGAAAGCGTCTATATAGATTCTGGCGCAACATTTGCCGTCCTGGAGAAATTTCCCCGGATTAATCTTACCGGACTTAAACTTGACGAACTTAAAGATGATGTGGTGAAGATTGTTCCCTTTGAAACTTTCAAAGATGAATATCGCGACATACCGCAAGACGGAGAAATTAAAGAAGAGGTTCTTCTGCGGCAGACCGTGGAAAAAATAAAAATGTGGCTTGCCGAAGACAAAAGAGTATTCTTTTTCTGCCCTTCTGCGGAGGATTTGCAAAGGATGCGGCATATGCTTTTGTCATATGATTTGCCGGTCAGTCTTTTATCTCCGGCGGATTCTGTTTTAGAGATTGCTGAAAATTTTAATGGAAAAGCCGCATTGCTCTTGATTCCCGGAAAAATCTCGGCCGGATTTATCTTCCCGGCCATGAATCTTGTATTTTTGAGCGAAGAAGAAATTTTTGTCAAAAAAATTCCCCGCAGGCGTATGCGGCCCGTGCGTGAGGGCTATTTTCTGAAAACTTTCGGCGACCTTAATGAGGGTGATTTTGTAGTTCACACCGATTTCGGCATCGGTATATACAAGGGGCTGAAAAAAATAACGGTAGGTCGGATCGAAAATGACTTTCTGGCCATTGAATATTCAGACGGTGATAAACTTTATCTGCCTGTCAATTCACTGGAAAAAATTCAGCGTTACCTGGGTCCGGACGGTTATGTGCCGAAAGTGGACAAAATGGGCGGTTCTTCCTGGGATGCGGTGAAAGAGCGGGTGAAAAAATCGGTAAGAGAGGTTGCCGAAGAAATGGTGGCGATTTACGCCGCCCGCGAAGTAATGAAGAGGGATGCTTTTTCTCCGCCGGACCGTATTTACGAGGAATTTTGTTCCACTTTCGAGTTTGAGGAAACTCCGGATCAGGCTCGCGCTATTGAAGATATCCATCTGGATATGGATGAAGCAAAACCCATGGATAGGCTGGTCTGCGGTGATGCCGGTTTTGGTAAAACCGAAGTGGCGCTCCGCGCGGCTCTGCGCGCGGTCCTGGACGGCAAGCAGGTGGCGGTGCTTACCCCCACAACGATTCTTGCTGAACAGCATTATCAGACGTTTTCGCGCAGACTTCGCGATTTCCCTGTTCATGTGGAAGTTTTAAACCGCTTCAAAAGCGCCGCCGAGCAGAAGAAAATCATAGCGGATCTCAAAAATCAGCAAGCGGATATTGTTGTCGGAACGCATCGTCTGCTGCAGAAAGACGTTGAATTTAAAGATCTGGGATTGGTTGTCATTGATGAAGAGCAACGTTTCGGCGTGGCCCATAAGGAAAAATTAAAGAAAATGCGCACACTCGTTGATGTTTTGACGCTTTCCGCAACGCCCATTCCCCGGACATTGCACTTGTCTCTGGTCGGTATCCGGGATTTGTCCATTATCAACACACCGCCTGCGGACCGTCAGCCCATAAAAACTTATGTTCTGGAGTTTGATGAAGAAACCATTAAGGCCGCTGTCGAAAAAGAACTTGCCCGGCAGGGACAGATATTTTTTGTTCACGACCGTGTACGTTCGATTTATTCGCTCGCCCATCTTCTGGGAAGACTTGTTCCGCAAGCGAAGATCGAGGTTGTGCACGGCCAGATGAAACCGGCGGAAATTGAAAAAACAATGGCTAAGTTTATCCGCCGGGAGTGCGACGTCCTGGTTTGCACAACCATTATAGGTTCGGGGCTCGACATTCCTTCGGCCAATACGATCATCATTAATCGTGCCGACAGATTTGGTCTGGCGCAGCTCTATCAGATACGCGGCCGCGTGGGACGCGCCGATCAGGAAGCATATGCCTATTTGTTACTGCCCCGCGGGGCGATGCTTTCCCGGGAAGCAATAAAAAGATTGCAGGTAATAAAAGAATTTTCCGAACCGGGTTCCGGTTTCCGTATAGCGTATAATGACATGGAAATACGCGGCGGTGGTAATTTGCTGGGTGTTTCGCAATCCGGTCATGTATCAGCCGTCGGCTACGAACTATATACGGAATTGATGGAGAAGACGATCCGGGAGATTAAAGGTGAAAAAGTAATCGAGGAGGAACCCCTGCCGGAAATTCAATTGGCTGTCTCCGCCTTTATTCCGGAGGAATATGTGCAGGATGTCCATCAGCGGCTGGTTTTGTATAAAAGAATATCAATTGCCGAAAATCCGGGTGACATCGACCGGATTAAAGAAGAACTCCTCGATTGTTATGGTGCTTTGCCGCAGAAAGTGGAAAATTTATTGCAGATAATAAATATCCGCAACCGGCTGAAGCCGATCAAAGGTTACAAAATGGGCTATGATGGGAAATGTCTGTATATCTTTTTCCGGGAAACAAGCCCTGTTGATCCGGCCAAAATTCTTCTGCTTTATCGTAAGAAGACGAAAGAATTGCGTTTTACGCCGGATCATAAATTGTTTGTTTCCTTGCCCGGTCTTGCCGAGGGAGAAATACTGGCTCAAAGCTCTTTACTGTTAAAGGTACTTGCCGAATAAACGCAAGCACTGTATGCTGATACCTTAAAGTTATGAAAATTGTTTCCGGTACGAAAATGATTAAAATTCCGATCAGATATTCATGGATAATTTGTTTGTGTGCTGTTATTGCCGTTACTGCCTGCGATAAAGTTGATTTTCCCTCCAATCCCCATGTGGCTACGGTGAACGGTGCCAGAATTTATCTTGATGAGTATCAGGCCAGACTGGATCAAAAAAAGGCAATGTTGCCCAAGGATTTTCTTTCCGGGGAGTTAAATTATGTCCGGCGTCTAGAAGAGGAAGTGCTGGATAACATGATTACTGAAAAAATCATGAATCTCCGGGCAGCCGAACTTGGTCTTGAAGTTAATTCTCAAGAGCTGGAAGAAAAAGCCTTCGAAATTAAAAAAGAATACGGGGAAGGATTCTCCAATCTGCTTGCTCAGGAAAAGATCTCCTATGAGCGATGGAAGGAAGATATAAAAAAGGAGATGCTTTTTGAGAAACTTATTGCCGCTGATGTTAATGCCTATGTGCGTGTGTCGGAAGATGAAGCGGAGGATTATTTCAATGAACATCCCGGTCTGTATAAGACAGTTTCCAAAGTAAGAGTTGCGCAGATATTTGTGAGAGATATGGCGGCCGCTCAGGAGGTGGTTGAGGAGTTGAAAGCCGGTGCCGATTTCTCCAAGGTTGCCCGGGAAAAATCAATCGGGCCTGAATCCCGCCGGGGCGGCGATCTGGGATTTATCACACGTCAGGTTATGCCTGAACCTCTGGACGAAACGATTTTTAAATTATCAATAAATGAGGTCAGTCCGATTGTAAAGAGTTCTTACGGTTTTCATGTTTTAAAGATTATGGAAATTAAAGAGGCTAGGAATAGGAATTTCGCGGAATGTAAGGAAGAAGTTATTGCGGACATCCGGGCAAAAAAAGAGGAAGCTGCTTTTGCAATTTGGTTGGATGCATTAAAAATGAAAGCCGCTGTTAAAAAGGAAATGACCGTTTTAAAAGATAAAGTTAAATAACGGCATATCCGGTTCCTTATTAAAAGGAAAGGGGGAAAGTTTGTGAAATTTTATAAAATTATTATTTTGATCGTATCTTTTGTGATGCTGACATCGGCTTCGGCGTTTAGTGAAGTTGTCGATAAGATCATTGCCGTGGTTAATGATGAGATCATAACGATGAAGGAGTTCAATGCGGCATTGGGACCGTATCTTAAAAAAATTGAAGAGACATATAAGGGCGGTGATAAAGAAAAATTAATAGAAGATACGAGAGCCATTGTTCTGCAGAGACTTATCGATAATCTCCTGATAGAGTATGAGGCGAAAAAGACAGGCGCAAACATCAAGGATGAAGAAATAATGAATATCCTCAAAGACACGCTCGTCAAAAGAAAAATAAGTATGGATGATTTTTTGAAAAAGGTGGAACAGGATGGTGGTTCTCTGGCTGACGTCAAAAAAGATATCAAGTCGCAACTAATGCGGATGAAGTTGATGCGCTGGGAAATTAAATCCAAAATAATGATCAGTGATCAGGAAATAGGGAAATATTACGATCAGCATAGAGAGGAATACGAAGGCAAAGAGGCGGTCAGGATCAATCAGATTTTGCTTAGAATACCTCCTGATGCCGATGCGGCCACCAAAACGAAAATCAGGGAGAATGCCCGGCAGATTCATAAAAGTGCTTTGGGCGGGACTCCTTTTGAAGAGCTCGCTGCTAAATATTCTCAGGGGCCGGAAGCGTCTCAGGTGGGCGATGTCGGCTTCATTGAAAAGGGTGTGATGATTCCGGCAGTGGAAGAAGTGGCTTTTGAGCTGCCGCTCGGCCAGATAAGCGATGTAATTGAATCGGATATGGGATTTCATATAATTAAAGTGGTGGATAAAAGAGGTGCCGGACTCAAGCCGATCGCTACCGTGCGTGATGAAATAAAGGCCAAACTGGAAGATGAAAAACTGGAAAAAAGATATGATGAATGGATTGCTTCCGTGCGGAAAAAGGCACATATCGAAATAAGATAAATAGGTTGATGTCTGATGACAAGGGGCCGAAGGTTAAAGACCAAAACCTGAATTTTCTTTATCCTTCAACCCTCAGTCTTCAGCACTCAGCCTTCAGTCTGTAACTGTGAATTATGAATGCAATAAAGATCAAAAATGCCGCCCAGCATAATTTGAAAAATATCAGTCTGGATATTCCCCGTGATCAGCTGGTTGTTATTACCGGGGTCAGTGGTTCCGGAAAATCTTCGCTGGCATTTGATACGATTTATGCGGAAGGGCAGCGCCGCTACGTAGAATCCCTTTCCACATATGCCCGTCAGTTTATCGGACAGATGGACAAGCCGGATGTAGAATCAATTGAAGGCCTTTCTCCGGCCATCGCCATTGAACAGCGTGTGTCCAGCCACAATCCCCGCTCTACCGTGGGAACGGTTACGGAGATTTACGATTATTTCCGGCTCCTCTATTCCGGTATCGGTATTTGTCATTGCTGCCGTTGCGGCCGGGAAATTCACTCACAAACGATTGACTCTATTGTAGAGAGTATTCTGGCCTTTCCGGAAAATACGCGTTTCAGCATTTTGGCACCGCTCGTCCGCGGGAAAAAAGGCGAATTCCAGAAAGACTTTAAAAAACTCCAGAAAGAAGGATTTGTGCGGGTGCGTGTTGATGGTGAAACAAGGGATCTCGCCGATGATATTGTTCTGGAAAAAAATAAACGCCATGATATCGATCTTATCATCGACCGCCTGGTGATAAAAGAAGGCATGCGCAAAAGGCTGCGTGATTCTCTGGAGATTGCGGCAAGCCGCGCCGAAGGAATGGTGCGGATAGTCTTGGCAAGTGGCGAGGAGTTGCTCTTCAGCGAAAAATATGCCTGTCCCGATTGTGGAATCAGCATGCCCGCGCTTGCTCCCCGCATGTTTTCATTTAACAGCCCTTACGGTGCCTGTCCCGAATGCAGCGGACTGGGTTCGCGCATGCACTTTGCGGAACAGCTGGTTGTACCGGATCGGGGGTTATCGCTTCGCGAAGGTGCGATTGCACCGTGGGCGAACCGGAATTCTCTTTATTATTTTAATATGCTGGATGCGCTTTCCGCCCATTATGGGTTTGATATCAATAAACCTTTTGATAAAATGCCGGAAAAAATTCAAAAGGTTCTTCTTTACGGTTCGGACAAGGAAATAATCCGCTTTTATCATGATCATGCCAAGCGGCGGTACTTTGCCGATCGTCCTTTCGAAGGTGCCATCAGACAGCTGGAGCGACGCTGGCGGGAAACGACATCCGCCGCAGTCCGCAACGATCTTGCCCGTTATATGGATATGAGTGCCTGCCCGGTTTGCCGTGGTGCACGGCTGAAAAAAGAAAGCCTTGCCGTTACCGTCGGGGGAAAGAATATTTATGAGCTCTGCCGGATGTCCATCCGGGAGTGTTTTAATTTCTTTGAAAAGCTGATTCTTTCTACGCAGGAGAAAATCATTACCGAGAGGATTCTTAAGGAAATTCGCAGCCGGCTTAACTTTCTTCTGAATGTCGGCATGGATTACCTGAGCCTGGAGAGGTCGACACTGTCTTTATCCGGCGGCGAATCCCAGCGCATTCGACTTGCCACGCAAATCGGATCGGGATTGATGGGAGTGTTATATGTGCTTGATGAGCCCACTGTCGGGCTTCATCAGCGGGATAATCTGCGGTTGATTGATACGCTGAAAAAATTGCGGGATATGGGGAATACCGTGCTTGTTGTGGAACATGATGCCGATATGATGCTGGCTTCGGATTATATTGTGGATATGGGTCCGGGTGCCGGGGCGCAGGGCGGTGAAATAGTTTTTCAGGGAACTCCCCGGGAAATGCTGCAGGATAAGGATTCTTTGACCGGGCGGTATTTATCCGGCGAGGCAACGATTGCTCTGCCGGCAGTGCGCCGGCCGATCTCAGGAAGGTATATAATCCTTGAGGGGGCCAGTGAAAATAACCTTAAAAATATCGACATTAAAATACCCGTGGGAGTTTTTACGGCGGTTACCGGAGTTTCCGGTTCCGGCAAGAGCTCCCTGGTAATTGAAACTCTTTATCAGGTGCTCGCGCGTCGCCTGAATCAGCATAACGGGGCAATGGGGAAAATCCGCAAGGTTGTGGACCTGGGCGGTATTGAACGGGTCATCATGATCAATCAACAGCCCATCGGCCGGACACCCCGCTCCAATCCGGTAACTTACACGGGAATTTTTTCTTTTATCCGTGATTTGTTTGCCAATCTTCCGGAATCCCGGGTACGCGGCTTTAAACCGGGACGTTTCAGCTTTAACGTGAAAGGCGGACGCTGCGAAGCGTGTGAAGGCAACGGCCTTATTCGCATAGAGATGCATTTTCTGCCTGATGTTTATGTCACCTGCGATGTGTGTCACGGTAAGCGCTTTAACCGGGATACCCTGGATATAAAGTATAAAGATCAAAGCATTGCCGATGTCCTCGATATGACCGTCAATGAGGCCTTGGCATTCTTTTCCAACATTCCGGCGATCAGGACTCATCTGCAATTGCTTAGCGACGTTGGTCTCGGCTACATCCGTCTGGGGCAATCGGCGACGACTCTTTCCGGCGGAGAAGCACAGAGAATAAAGCTGGCACGGGAATTGGGCAAACGTGTCAACAGCAACACTCTTTATATCCTTGATGAGCCCACAATCGGGTTGCATTTTGCCGATATTCAGAAACTGCTCGACGTGCTTGTTCGCCTGGTTGATATGGGCAATACAATGGTGGTGATTGAGCATAATCTGGATGTGATCAAATGCGCCGATTACATAATCGATATGGGGCCGGAAGGAGGGCCCGGCGGCGGCGAAATTATAGCATCGGGCACAGTGGAGCAAGTGGCTGCTGCCGAACAATCGGCAACCGGTAATTTTTTGAAGAAAATTCTTCCGCTTTAATCGGGTGTTATTTCTTATATATGGAATTTTTGATGATGTAGTTGCGGACGTTGTCCGGAACAAGATAGCGGATGGATTGCCCGGCCTTTGCACTTTCCCGGATGCGGGATGAGGAAATATCGAGAAACGTTACGGAGCGGAAATAGATTACATTACCGGTCGGTCCACTATATCCGTCGATTTTTTTATCATAAGTAAAACGGGAGGCGAAAGCCTCGGGAAGAACTGCTCCCAGACCTTTTTGCTGGTAACCGGGCCGGGTCATAACCGCAAAATTACAGAGAAGAAGAAGCTTCTCCCAATCTTTCCAGGTGGTGATGGCCTGAAAGGCATCCTGCCCGATGATAAAATAAAGCTTCAGATCTTCCAGGTACTTGTTTAATATATATTCAACCGTTTCCACCGAATAGGATTTGCCGGTTCTTTGATTCTCGACATCGGAAAAGGAAAAGGAAACGTTTCCCTCAATGGCCATGCGCACCATCTGCTCGCGGTGGTAAAAGGAAGTTATTTCGGCTTCCAGCTTGTGCGGCGGCCGTGATGAAGGAACAAAAATAATACGGTTTAAATCAAAAATCTGCAGCATCTCTTCGGCTGCCCGCAAATGCCCGAAGTGAATCGGATCGAATGTCCCTCCCAGTAAACCCCATTTCATGTGCGCACCTGTCCGTTGCCGTAAATAATAAATTTTGTGGTTGTTAACTCTTCGAGACCCATCGGGCCGTAGGCGTGAAGCTTGGTTGTGGAGATGCCGATTTCCGCGCCCAGCCCCAACTCAAATCCGTCGCTGAAGCGGGTGGAGGCGTTGACGAGCACCGTGGACGAATTTACTTCATTTAAGAAGCGTTGTGAATTACTGTAGTCGGAAGTGATAATCGCTTCGGTATGCAGGGAGCCGTATTTCTCAATATGAGCTATCGCCTCGTCGATATTTTCCACAATGCGTACGGCCAGAATTAAATCGAGGTATTCGGCATACCAGTCGGCCTCGCAGGCAGCGTCAATGTTTTTAAGAATTTTTCTTGTTTTGTCACATCCTTTCAGGAGAACATGGGCTTTTTTAAAAGCCTTGGCGGCTGCCGGCAGAAACCTGCGGGCAATGTCTTTATGCACAAGCAGCGTTTCCATGGCATTACACACACCGGGACGTTGGATTTTGGCATTGCAGCAGATATCCGTAGCCATTTCCGGATCTGCGGAAGCATCGACGAAGATATGGCAAACCCCTTTGTAATGTTTAATGACCGGTATTTTGGACTGGGCGACGACAGCGCGGATTAATTCTTCTCCACCGCGGGGAATAATGAGATCGATATATTCATCGAGTTGCAGCATTTCATAGACGGCTTCCCGGTCGGTTGTAGGAATTACCTGAATCGCACCTGCGGGCAGCATGTTTTTTTGCAGAACTTTCCGGAGAATAGAGCAGATGGCCAGATTGGAATGAATTGCTTCCGACCCTCCTCTTAATATTACTGCGTTTCCTGATTTCAAACAGAGGGCGGCGGCGTCGGCCGTTACGTTGGGACGAGATTCATAAATAATACCGATTACTCCTAAGGGAATCCGCATCCGGCCGACCAGAAGGCCATTGGGTCGGCGCCACATGGATGTTACTTTTCCGGTGGGATCAGGGAGTGCGGCAACCTCCGTCAATCCCCGGGCCATGCCTTCAATTGTCGATTTCTTCAAGATGAGGCGATCAATCATGGCTTTGGATAGAGCGGCTTTTTTAGCCTCCGCAACATCCCGGGCATTTTCGGCAATAAGACCGGTGGAATTTTTCAGAAGTTCATCGGCCATTTGCAAAAGAACTTTGTTTTTTACTGTGGAAGAAACCTTGCTTAATTCACGTGATGCGCTCTGGGCATCACGGGCTATTTGTTTTATGGACTCTTTGATATTCATCTGTTATCCTGCTTGCGGGAAAAATATATTTCTTGATTTTTTTTCAATTATTGATAAAAGCCGCCTCGATCGTTAAAATAATCAGCCGTTTAAAAACGGCAATTTTCAACTCTTGCCAAGAGGCAGTACTTAATTAATTTACAAGACAATGGTTTGCATGTCAAGATTTTTGCCCCGGGAATATGAAAATGAGCCGTATAAGAATTAAAGCCGGCAGACGTGCCTATGAGATCATCAAAGACGGTGGATTTAATTATGATTCCATTTCCACCTACTTCGGCCCGGCCGTCGGTCCCCGCTGGCTTGTCGCGAGCGGTTTCGATTTAACTCTCTTAAACGGTAATATCCTGGGACGTACCCGTACCGTCCATTTAGTCGGCTCTTCCGCCGGCGCCTGGCGTTTTGCCGCCTGGCTGCAACCGGACGCCGCCGCCTGCTACAAGAAATTTCTGGATGCCTACATCAATGTCAAATTTACCCGGGCTGATACGCCGGCTACGGTGCTAGATAAATATAAAGATCTGATCAATTTGTATTTGGAAGATGATGCGCTGTCGTTTGCACTGGGGAATAAAAAATACCGTCTGGTGGTAATTACGGCCCGGGCGCGCCATCTGGTTGCCTCAGAAAAAGGATGGTTGCAGCGAACCGGTTTGGTCGCCGGATTTCTACTGAATTTTTTCAGCCGGAATAATATTTACCGGTTCGCCGAACGGGTAGTGTTTTACCACGGATCCAAGCCGCCGGCTTTTTGTTTTCACCCGCAGTTCCGCGGTTCCTTCGTCCGCATAAGCGAATCCAACCTCAAATATGCCATTATGGCGAGCGGTGCAATTCCTCTGGTTGTAGCCGGTGTGCGTGATATTTTCGGTGCGCCGCGCGGAGTTTATCGTGACGGCGGTCTCATCGATTACCACCTGACCCATCAATTCGCCGCAAAGGAAAACGAACTCGTGCTGTTTTTTCATCATCAGGAAAGGATTATCCCGGGTTGGCTGGATAAGAAACTTGTGCGTCGTGTGCCGGATGAAAAAACATTAAGCAATGTTCTCATGGTTTTCCCGTCTCAGAGTTTTGTCGAAAAGCTTCCGGGCGAAAAAATTCCCGACCGGAACGATTTTCTTACTTATATTGACGATGCGGAGACAAGAATAAAAAACTGGCGCAAAGCCGTGGAACTTTCCGCCCCGCTGGGCGAAGAATTTCTGGAACTTGTCGCCAGCGGGAAAATTCGGGAAGTTGTGGAAAGATTGTAGAAAAGCATGCCGGCCCGAAATAAAAAAGCTCCCGTTCTTCCATGTTTTTCCCGGAGATTTCCAATGGACCTGCACAGTAAAGTAACAGTACTAAAAGAAATATTTAGAGATTGCGTGCTTTGCCCGCGCCGTTGCCATGTTGACCGGACGCAGGGGGATACAGGCTATTGCCGGCTTACGGCCGAGATTGTAATGGATTGTGCACTTTCCCATCACGGTGAGGAACCGCCTCTTTCCGGGACACGCGGGGCCGGGACTATTTTTTTTTCTTCCTGCAATCTGGGTTGTATTTACTGCCAGAATTACCAGATTTCTCATCAGAGGGAAGGGCGAAGGCTTGATCCCCATGAGCTCGCCAAGGTAATGCTGAATTTGCAGGAAAGCGGCTGCCACAATATTGAGCCTGTGACTCCCACGCCGCAGGTTCCTTTGATTATGGAGGCTCTTCTTCTGGCGCGGCAACAAGGTTTGAAAATTCCTTTTGTTTATAACTGCGGAGGATACGAGAACCCCGCAGTCATAAAAATGCTGAACGGTCTGGTGGATATTTATCTGCCCGATTTTAAATACGGGGTTCATGAAGATGGCCTCACTTTTTCCGCCGTCTCCGACTATCCGCGCCACGCTCTTGATTCCCTGAAGGAGATGGTGCGGCAGGTCGGCGCAGACCTGGAGGTCGAAGAAGGCGTTGCCCGGAAAGGTATTATCGTCAGGCACCTGGTGTTGCCCGGCAGCCTGGAAAATTCCCGGGAAGTTTTCCGGTTAATCAAAAGAGAGATATCGACTTCAGTCCCGATAAGCCTGATGTCGCAGTATACGCCGACAGATAAGGTGCGCAATCATCCGCAGCTGCAGCGAAGAATCACTGCCGATGAATACAATCAGATTCTGGATTTTGCCCTCGATCTGGGATTTGAAAATCTTTTTGTTCAGGAAGTAAACGAATCCAATCTTGCCCCTGATTTTGACCGGGAGAATCCTTTCTCCTGAAAAAAATATCCGTTTCCCGGATAACTTTCCAGCAGATATGATCGGGTCATTATACGAGACTTTGCCGCTGTCCGAGAAAAGAGATGGACGAACAACTTCTTTATCTGCTAAAAGTTAACCCTCAACTGCTTATGAAAATCGCGGCGAAAGTACATATGAATCACCGGAACGGGTAAAGGCAGACAAACGAAATAAATGCCGTTTCTCTTGTCCGGGACTTTTATCGGGTAGAGGGATGATCGGATGAAAATGACAAAAGAGAAATTACTTGCCGTGAACGGAAAACTGGCTGCCAAACTGGAAGTCAAAAACAATCTGCTCAATCATATTTATGAAATCAGCGCCATGCTGACGGGTGCACCCGGTCTTGATGAAGTGCTGGGAGAAATCGTAAACCGTATCATGAACGGATTGAATTTCGACCGGGCGATCATTCATCTGATCAGCACGGATGGTAAAAAAATGGAATGTGTTTGTACTCAAGGATTTTCACCGCTTGGGGCCAGGCGTGCCAAGCAAAAGCCTCTGGTGATCGCCCGGCATGATTGTTATGAAACGAAGGCGATTCGCCGAAATGAGCCGATTTTTATCAAAGATACTGTAAATAACCCTGAGGCAACGCCGATCGATATGATCATCAATAGATATCAGGAGAGAAAGTCCGTTCTCTATGTCCCCTTGAAATTGAAGGGCAAGGTAATCGGTCTGATCGGCGTCGACCGGTACCGGACGCAGATGGAAATTACCCAGGAAGATATAGATTCAATGGCTATATTCGCCAATCAGGCTGCTATTATCATCGAGAATACGAGACTGTATAAAACACTCAGCGATGAAAAGAACATCTCGGAAAACATCATCCGCTGTTCGGTCAACGGTATTATGGTCAGTTCTCTGCACGGGCGGATTTACAATCTTAATCCGCGGGGGGAGGAAATTCTGGGCATAACGAAAGAAGAAGCCGCCAACCGACTCATCCAGGACGTATTTTCGTTGAGTGATACGGAGAGATTGCGGATATATAATGCTTTGAAAAGAAAGGAAGATATTCATCCTTTGGAAATCACTTACCATCGTCAGGACGGCAAGCGGCTGATTCTGGGACTTACGGCATTCGTCCTGACCGGTGAAAATGAAGATGTCCATGGTGCTGTAACCATGATCGCCGATTTGACCGAAAAAAAGAGAATGGAAGATTATCTGCTGCGTACGGAAAGACTTGCTGCTTTGGGTTGGATGGCTTCCGGCATTGCCCATGAAATCAGGAATCCTTTGGCGGCCATTTATACTACAGTTCAGAATATAGAAAACCAATTTGCCGCTGATTGTCCCCAGCGGGCGGATCTGAAGAATATACTGGATGAAATCGACAGAATGGAGGGATTGATCCGGGAAATACTTAATCTGGCCAGACCCCTGCCTCTTAATATCGAAGAAGTGGATATTCATGAATTGCTGAACACGACCGTTTATCTGGTGCGGAAGGAAGCTACCAAAAAGGGTATAACCATTAAAACGAAGTTTGGTAAAAAAAGAATCCTGATCAGGGCTGATTCCAACAGGCTTCGACAGGTGTTTTTGAATCTGGCGATTAATGCCGTAGATGCAATTTGCGGAAAAGGAAAGGTGCTGATTGCAACGGAAATAATAAAAGAGTACCATGATGACACACAGTCATGGATTGTTATCCGCTTTACGGATAACGGTATGGGCATTCCCGAAGAGAATATCAACAAAATATTCGACCCTTTTTTTACCACGAAGAATGTAGGTACGGGTCTGGGTTTGACGGTATCTCATAAAATCATTCAGGATCATCGCGGCATTATTGAAGTGGAAAGCCGTGTTGACGAAGGGACCACATTTTACATCAGGCTTCCCTGGACACCCGATGAGAACCGATTATAACATATTAAAATAAACCGGCGGGTAGAGGAGATGAAATCAACAATTCTTGTAGCTGATGACGAAAAATTGCTGCTGCGGTCTTTGCGGGAAGCGCTTTCCGGTAATGACTATCTTATTGTGACTGCGGAAAACGGACGTGATGCGCTGAATGCATTCAACCGGCACCACCCGGATCTGGTTCTGCTTGATGTGCGCCTGCCCGACATTGACGGAATGGAACTTTTTCGAAAAATACTTCATCATGATCCTCATTGTCCCGGTATCATTATGACGGCATACGGCGGAATCAAGGGGGCGGTGGAAGCAATCAAACTGGGGGCTTATGATTATATCGCCAAGCCTTTCGATATTGAGGAATTGAAGTTTATCATCAAGAGATGTCTGGAATCAAAGCGGGTTGCCGCGGAAATGAATCATATCCGTGCTGCCCAGAAGAATCGTTTCGGATTTGAAAAAATCATTACCGGCAACAGCTCAATGATGAATCTCATTGGTTTGAGCAGGCGTGTTGCCGAGGCTCAATCCACCGTTCTTATCACAGGAGAAAGCGGTACGGGAAAAGAGCTCTTCGCGAGCGCCATCCATTACAACGGAGTGCGCCAGAACCAGCCGTTTGTTGCCATCAATTGTACGGCTTTGTCCGAAGGGCTTCTGGAGAGTGAACTTTTCGGTCATGAAAAAGGTGCATTTACCGGGGCGATCAAAAAAAAGAAGGGTCTTTTCGAGATGGCCGACAAGGGAACGATTTTTCTCGATGAAATCGGAGAAATCGGTTCGAAAACGCAGGTCAAGCTGCTCAGATTTCTGGAAGCAAGGAATTTTCAACGGGTTGGCGGAACAGACAGTATTGAAGTCGATGTCCGGATCATTGCCGCTACCAACAAAGATTTGCTTAAAGAAGTAAAGTCAGGCCGTTTCCGGGAAGATCTCTTCTATCGTCTTTCCGTCATTTCCATTGATGTTCCGCCGCTTCGTCTGCGCAAGGATGATATACCTCTTTTAATCAACCATTTCATTGAGGAGTATAACGGGGTCTTCAAAAAAAATGTCCGGGGCTGCAGTAATGAAGCTGTAACAATCCTTTGTGCGTATGAATGGCCCGGCAATATCAGAGAATTAAGAAATATTATTGAAAGGGCGGTACTTTTATGCGACGGCCGGCTGATCACTCCGGTTGATATACCTTTTAATGACTGTAAAAATAAGGAAACGCAACTTTCATCGGCAATGGAAAATCTGGAAACGATGTCCTTAAACCGCCTGATCAGCCTTTACGTAAAAGATGTCCTGACCCGCTACGGCGAGAATAAAGCGCAGGCAGCCGCCGCCATGGGGATTACAAGGCAGCGTCTGAGAAGAATTATTCAATCGCCGGAAATGGATTGATTTCATCCAGTATGTGGATTGATTTCATCCAGCATTATTATTGTCCGGGTAAAGTTGTTTTTCTTCCTTCCCCCTGATCAGTTTCTGCCTAATCTTAATAAAAGTAATAATATCTTGCGTATTGCAACTCTTATCCCAGATTTCCCCGAACGTTTATTGTCTGTAAATCTTTATAAATACAAACGGCATGAAGTTTGCTCCGATAAGGGAGATTAGACAAACCCGAAGAAATCAGGAAAATGTTCCATTCCGGTTGGTTTAAAAACAGCTGATATAAATTCTCTAGGGGGTAATTAAAGTTATGGCTAAAGATTATCTTTATCTGGATGACTATACCATAGGAGAAAGGTTTGTATCTCCCGCACGCACGATAACCGAAGCCGATGTTGTGAACTTTGCGGGTTTTACCGGTGACTGGCATCCTCTCCATACCGACGTGGAGTATGCGGCGCAAGGTCCCTTCGGCAGCCGGATAACCCACGGAATGCTGACACTCAGCCTGGGTATGGCACTCCCGTTTCGTCTGGGGCCTTATTCCAGCTATCTGCCGAAATCATTTATTGCCTTCTACGGTATTGATGAAGTTCGGTTTACGGCACCCAACAGAATCGGCGATACAATCCGTACCGAGGTGGAAGTTATTGATATTGTGGATAAAGGGAAAAACAAGGGAGTGCTGGCGGTCCGGTGTCTGGTGAGAAACCAACGGGATGAAATCATAGCATCTTTTATTCTGAAGGTGTTTTGCGGAAAGAAGCCGGCTTGAATTACGGATAATTAATTCCCCTTACCTTGAAAAAAAACTACCCTTTAACCCTTTTGCAGAAAATACGCGGGAAGGGGAATTATAAAAAACTGATTTTTCAGACGTAATATTGAAGGAGGCGAAATAATGAGCGAAAAATTAAACGCAAGAGAAGAAAGAAAAAAAAGACAGGAAGCCTTGCATGCCGAAAATCGCCAATACTGGCTGGCCGAGGAAGAGAAGTTGTTTGCACTTTGGGAGAAGGGACGCAATCCCGGAGGCGATGAGCAGATAGAGCGTCTGCGGAAGCAGGGAAAGAAGCCGGTACGGGAGCTCATCGGGCAGCTGATGGATCCGGGTACGGAATTTCTGGAGCTGAGCCGTGGAGCGGGATTCGGGATCAACTACGAAACAACCAGGGATGTTCCCTCTGCAGGGCTGGCCACAGGTCTTTGCCGTGTCCACGGCAACTGGGTGATGGTCATTGCCAATGACAGCCGGGTAAAAGCCGGCGCTTATTATCCCATCAATACCAAAAAACATTTAAGAGCGCAGAACATAGCCGAAGAGGCGGGGATACCCTGCGTCTATATTACGGATTCGGCGGGAGCCTTTTTGCCGATGCAGGCGGGAGTATTCCCGGGGCGGGGGCAATTCGGCCGGTTTTTTTACAATATGTGCCGGATGTCCGCCAAAGGGCTGAAGCAATATACATTGAGCACCGGCGGGAACACTGCGGGTGGCGCCTACATAGTATATCTGGCCTGCGAATCCATTATGGTGGATAAAATGGCCTACGCTTTTCTGGGCGGACCTCCCATGGTCAAGTCGGCCATCGGAGAAGTTGTAACGATGGAGGATCTGGGCGGGGCGAAGGTTCATACGGGTATATCGGGCGGAGCCGATCACTTTGTGCATACGCAGGATGAGGGAATTGCGAAGCTCCGGGAGTTGCTCTTGCTGGAACCCCGTCAGAAGATATATGTCGAGAGACGGGAGACGAAGGAACCCCGCGTGGCGATTGACCGTCTGTATGACATTTTGCCGAAAGATACTTATGAAGGGATGAATGTCCGGGAAGTTCTTGCCTGCATAGCCGATGACAGCTATTTCAGCGAATACAAGAAACATTATGCACCGGGCCGGGGCGATAATATTGTGTGCGGGTTGATGTACATCAAAGGTTTGCCGGTAGGAGTGATTGCCAGCAACAATACGGGGGTCATTTTCATTGAATCCGCCCGGAAGGCGACAGAGTGGGTAATCCGCTGCTGTACACAGAAAACGCCGATTCTTTATATACAGGGATCACCTGGTTATATGGTGGGCACGAAGGAAGAATACGGAGGGATCGGGAAATACGGTTCGGACATGGTTCGGGCGTGCGCCTGTGCGGATGTTCCGAAGATTCAGTGGGTGATCGGTCCCGATCACGGGGCGGCGAACTACGGTATGTGCGGGAGAGCTTACGATCCGCGGTTTATCTTTCACACGATGCGGGCACGGACGTCGGTGATGTCGGGACGGACGGCGGGTTATATATTAACGACTCTGGAGCGGGTTAATGCGAAGAAGGAAGGTCGGGAGATGAACGAAGAGGAGGCGCAGAAATTTCAGCAGATGATGGTCGACAAATATTCATCGGAAGCGCATCCTTTTTACATGGAAGCAAGATTGTTCCAGGATGGTACCGTGCCTTTCCGGGAAAGCCGCAATTTTTTGGCGGCGGCGCTGGAAATTTCCGTTTTAAAACCGATTCCGGAATCGAATTTCGGCAATTTTAAATTTTAAATCAGCAAGGAGAATTGGATTTATGGCGACGGAATATGACCTTTGGAAGATTTTTCCCAGAATGCCTAAAAAGGTCATGCTGGGTGATATTACAATTCGTGACGGTTTCCAGCACTGTGAAAAATTTATTTCGACCCAGGCCAAAATTTTTTACGGAGAAGAAATGATTCTGGCCGGTTGCAAGGAATTGGAAGTTACCAATCTGGGGAGCCCGCTTACGACGCCGCAGTTTGCGGATGCGGATAAGGTTCTTGCCCATTTTCGCAGCGAAGGTTTTAAAAAGAAATGCTCCAAAAATAATATTAATTATGACGAGCTTGTGTTCAGTGCCGTGACTATACGGGAAAGTGCGGTGGATCGGGCTATTGAATTAAAGAAGCAGGGCATCGGTCCCGACCGGGTTCTGATGATGGTTTCGACTGATCCCGAGCATCACTTTGCCAATTCCGGGACAACCCTCTCCCAGTACTGGAGAGAGGCCGAGCGCTGCATAGCCAAAGCCCGCGATGCCGGCATCAAGATGTGTGGTGTCGTGAGCACCATCTGGGGCAGCCCCATCAGCGGCGCCACCAAAATGGAAGATGCCGTGGAATTCACGAAACGCTGGTTTTCCATCGGAGCTCACGATATCGAACATGCCGATCACGACGGATCGGCCAACG